>Ga0302324_100000258_pt1 | contig 142082 bp, 105 predicted proteins | sample Palsa_T0_1_FD_201949 | JGI IMG/M metagenome (GOLD analysis project Ga0302324, IMG submission 201949) | Peat permafrost microbial communities from Stordalen Mire near Abisko, Sweden - Palsa_T0_1 | ecosystem: Environmental > Terrestrial > Soil > Palsa > Peat permafrost | place: Sweden: Abisko...
TATCTCACCAACCACTATCTGCACGGCGTGCACACCACCGTGCATTCCCATGCACCGCACTGGTTGAGATATACCTATCTGGCAATCCTCTTCCCGCATCTGGTTCTGGCGATCGTGATGTTGCCGATGATTTACCTGACCCTGCTGCGGGCGTATCGCCGTGATTGGATCAACCACCCCAGGATCGCCAAACCGACATTTTGGATCTGGCTGTACGTGTCGGTCACGGGCGTGGTGATTTATTTCATGCTCTATCACACATCGCTGGCGACGTGATGGGCGCGATTTCCACTCCCTCTCCCGGTACCGGAAGAGGGGAAAATCATTTGTGTTCTCATCTAGGACCGAATCTGCGCAAAATTCGTCAGGATTTTCAAACCCGCCTTCTGGCTCTTTTCCGGGTGGAATTGCGTGGCCATAATATTGTCGCGCCGGATGCTGCTCACAAACGGACGCCCGTAATCCGTTTCGGTTGCGATCACCGATGGATCATCGGGAACCACGTGATATCCATGCACAAAATAAAACCCGCTCTCCGGAACCATCCCCGAAAACAGCGGCGAGGGATTGCGCAGCATCAACTGGTTCCACCCCATGTGCGGCACCTTCAACTTCAGCGTGGAATCCACATCAAACCGCATACACTTCCCGGCAATGACCCCCACCCCGCGGTGCTCCCCGTCCTCGTAGCCGACATCCACCAGCAACTGCAATCCCAGGCAAATTCCCAAAAATAGTTTCCCTTTTTTCACATGCCGCAGGATCGCCTCGTCAAGTTTCTTTTCGCGCAGCGTGGCAATCGCATCCTTAAACGCCCCTACGCCGGGTAGCACCAGTTTCTCGGCTTGGTCGATCTCCTCGGGCCGCGAGATAATCGTCGCCTCCGCGCCCGCGCAGGCGAACGCCTTCTGCACCGAACGCAGATTCGCCATGCCGTAATCGACAATTGCGATGGACATAACGATGCTAAGTATAGGGCGTAATCGCGTAAGTTGGCAGGTCAGCGCAAAAGGCCCAAAGCCGCGCGTGTAACGATTCAGGCCGCACTCAGTCTCAAGAGATGTCACGACAAATTCCAATGCAATGCGGTGGAGGCGGGAGACAACCCATCAGGCCCCAAGGTTTTTCTCCCGCCTCCCCCGCACCCCCTCCACCCTCTTTCCCTTCCCCTAACCGTCCAGCAGGCAAAGAAGAAGGATCGTTTGTGCCATTTTGTGGGATCGCGCGTTGTGCTCTGTTTTCGAAAGATAGCGCCGCACAAGTGCGGCGGCTAAACGGGGAAGTCGCCGGAATGGATTTGTTCTACCGGGCGGTTGAGGGGAAAAGGAAATGGGTGGGGTGGGTGCGGGAGGGGCGGGAAAAAACTTTTGGGGCCTTATATGGTTTTTCCCGCCCCTCTCGCATTGCATTTCATGCATTTGCATTGGAAATCACATTCCATCCGGATGATTCGGTCGAAACTAAACCGATCAGCCCCGAGCCTGACCCTGCACTTGTTTTTCCTGCCCAATGGAGCGCATCCGCACCACCTGCTCGCGGCCGAGATCGACCTTGCTGATATCCGGCCGGAAAAATAGCGCGATCGTCCAGTCGGCGACGATCCGTATCCGCTGCGGCCATCTCGGCATGACTGAAAGGTAATACGTCCGCCGAAGCCACCACGCGAAGAACCCCCGGATGCGAAGGCCCATCACCGTCCCCAGCCCCTTGTAATGCCCCAGCGCGGCCATCAATCCCAGCATCTTGAACTCAAACGGCACGGGCGGGCGGTTGTCGAGCGATGCGACAATATTATCCGCCAGCGCGGTCGCCTGCCGCATCGCAAATTGAGCGAGTTTTGGATAAGGCTTTCCATCGGCATCGGGGATCGAAGCGCAATCGCCCAGCGCCCATATCTCCGGCCGATCCTTGCAGCGCATGGTGCTTTCGACCATCAGATGCCCGTGCCGATCCCGCGGCAGGGGCAAATCCGCCACCACCGGCGACGGTAAAATTCCCGCGGAAAGAACGATCGTTTCCGCCTCAATGATCTGATCTTTCAGATGCACGCGGCCCAGCTCGATCGACTGTACCATCGTGTGCGTCATGATATGCACGCCCGGGCGGCGCATCAGCGTTTTCGCGGCATATTCCGCCAGCGATACGGGAACCTCCGGCATGATGCGCTCCCCCGCCTGCACCAGAATCAGTTGCATCTCCTCGCGTTTCACCCGCGGATAATAGCGGACGATTTCGTCCATGAACGCGGTCAGCTCGCCAAACACCTCCGACCCCACAAACCCCCCGCCGATGACGATGAGCGTCAGCAGGCGCTTGCGAAACTCCGCATCGGTTTCGACATCCGCGCGCTCCAGGCATTCGATGAGGTGATTGCGCAAAACGATCACATCGGCCAGTGTTTTGAAGGGGAGGGCAAGGTCCGATCCCGGAATTTGCCGCGTGTTGGTCACCGCCCCCAGCGCCAGCACGAGCTGATCGTACGGCACTTCGTGGGTGGCGCCGGTTTCGCCCCAGGTGGCCAGCACAACGCGGCGATCGAGGTCGATCTTCTGAACGATCCCCTCGATGAAGCGCGTCCGGCGGAGAAAAGTTCTGATCGCCACCGAGCAATGCCGCAGCTCCAGCGTTCCCGTGCACGCTTCGAACATGAGCGGCGTCATGAGCAGAAAATTATCCCGGCTGATGAGTGTGATCTGGACGTCGCTTCGATGTTTGCAGAGCCGCTCCAGCCGCCGCGCCGCCAGGACGCCCGCGAATCCGCCTCCCAGAATGACGATGCGCTTGGGATCGGCCATGTTCAGATTTCCAGAAATTCCATCGCGAATCCCACGGGCAGCGCCGGTTGGTTTTCCGGCCGGATCATCAGCGAGTTGGCGCGCCCGAGCGTAAACACATCGGCGGAGCCAATCCATTTCAGCGGATGCAATTCTTTCCCGTCGAAGATCGCCGGCTGATAAAACTCGCGCGGACCGTTGGCATCCAGCGGCAGCGCCAGCGGCGCCACCGCGAGGCGCTGCTCGGGCGGCCCCCCCGCCATTCGCATTAGCAGCCGCGAGACCAGGCGAAACGTACACACAAACGCGCTGACCGGATTTCCCGGCAGTCCAAACACAAATTTCCCGCCCGGCATTTCCGCGAAAACAAACGGCTTTCCCGGTTTGATGCGAAGCTTGGTGATCTTCAATTCCCCGCCCAGCTTGCGAAGAATTCCCGGCACGAAATCCCGCTCGCCCATGCTCATCCCGCCGGTGATCAATAGCACATCGTGCGATAAGCCCTGCTTGATTTTTTCCTCAATCGCCTGCGGATCATCCCACACGAGACCGAGATCTATCGCCCGGCAGGGGAAACGGCGCAGCAGCGCCATCAGCATCGCGTTGTTGCAGGATCGAATCTGCGATTCGCCGGGCGACTGGTCCGGCCGAACCAGTTCATCCCCCGTGCCCAGCACAGCAACGGATGCGGGAGCAAACACCGGAAGATTCACCGCTCCGATGCTGGCCGCCACCGCGATTTGCGCGGGGCCGATGCGCATCTGGGCTTTCAGCACCACCGACCCGCCGTTCACATCGCATCCTCGCCTCGCGATGTTCCGCCCCGCCGCAATGTTTTCACGAATCAGCACCTGATGCGAATCGGAGGAAATTTCCGTCGCCTCAACCGGCACGACCGTATCCGCCCCCGCCGGCAGCGGCGCGCCTGTCATGATCGCCATCGCCTGCCCGGGCTCCAAAATCGTCTGCGAGGCCTGGCCTGCCGCAATGGTTTCGACGATCGCCAGTTCGCAGGGAATCGTCCGCAGATCAGCGGATCGCACGGCGTATCCATCCATCAGGCTTTTATCAAATGGCGGCGCATCGCGATCGCTCGCCAAGTCCTCGGCCAGATAAAATCCCAGCGCCTGCTCCATCTCGACGCGCACGCGCCGCGATTGAATCGCCGCCGAATCGACGATCGATATCGCCTGCTGAACTGTAATCAGATTTGAAATATCCGGCTGATCCATCTGGGTTGATGATCGAGCCGGCGAGAAGAATGGTCAATACAGGAAAAAACTCCGATTTACCGAAGCTTCAGTTCCTTGAGCACTCCCGCGAGCTTCGGCAGCGGCGATTGCCACAACCATTTCGGCCGAATATATAATCCCTTGAGCACTTTGGAGTGAATTCGCCCGTCGTTATCCGGATGAATCAGCGAATATCGCTTCGATCGTCCAAGCGTGTAGGCATCCATTCGCCTCGAAAGCGGATCGACGATCCAATACTCCCTTAGCCCCGCGGATTGATATAGTTCATATTTTTCCCGCCAATCGCGCGCTTCGCTGTCGGGTGAAACGATTTCGATGGCCAAATCCGCAGCACCATCCAGGTACATTGGATTCACGCGCGACAACTTCGCCTTGCTGATGAACATGAGGTCGGGACATCGCCAGGTTCGCAGTGAAGCCAGCCGCATTGGATATTCCAGCGCGCGAACCAATCCCGCCTCATAATGATCGACGAATTCCCAAAGGAGACGATACAGCCATCCGTTGATGTCCGCATGCTCTCCGCTGGCTGCCGCCATAACGATTACCTCTCCATCCACCCATTCCGCTTTGACATCGCTGAATTCTCTTTCAAATTCCCACTCCGTCATATGAACACCAGGCATGGGACGTCCCTGAAGCCGCTCGGCAAGCTCAAGCAGCTCGTCGATTCGATCTGCCCATCGTAATTTTCGAGATTTAACTGCAAGCGTCATCGTTCAACCCCTACCGCGTATTACTTCCCATCGGCACCAGCGGGTTCTTGGTGCCACGCTTGATGGTGATCGGCACCGTCGAGTCGCTGATGCAGCGCGCCGCGAATTCGTCGTAATATTTATTGATGAACGTTCGCGTCGCCCAGGCGGTACCGTCGGCCAGGCCGCAGATGGTCGTGCCCGGCATGATGCCCTGGGTTTTTTCCAGCTCCATCAGCATCTCGAGGTCTTGCGTGCGGCCCTGGCCGTCGAGGATGCGGTCGAGAATTTTCCGCATCCAGGCGCTGCCTTCGCGGCAGGGCGTGCACTGACCGCAGGATTCGTGGGCGTAAAACCGCACGCAATTGCGCAGGGCGCGGACCATATCGGTATGCTCGTTCATGACGATCATGCCGGCCGTCCCCAGACCCAGGCATCCGCCGCGAAAGCGGACATCGTCGAAATCCAGCTTGATATCGAGCTGATTGGGCCCGAGCACGCCCATTGAAATTCCACCGCAGATGCTCCCCTTGTGCTTGCCCCCCTTCATGCCGCCGGCGAGCTTGTTGATCGCGTAATCGAGCGTGATGCCCAGTTCATCCTCGTACACGCCCGGCTTGTTGACGTGGCCGGACATTCCATAAAGTTTGGGGCCCGGGCTGGAGGGCGTTCCCATCGACTTAAACCATGCCGGCCCCTTTTCAATGATCGGCGGCACGCAGCAGAGCGTCTCGACATTGTTGATGACCGTCGGCCGGGCGAACGCGCCGGCGATCGCGGGAAACGGCGGTTTATTGCGCGGCCAGCCGCGCTTCCCTTCCAGCGCTTCGAGCAATCCCGTCTCTTCGCCGCAGATATACGCGCCCGCGCCGGCGTGGACGTAGCATTCCAATTTGTATTTGCTGCCGAAGATTCCGTTCTGCCCGAACACGCCGCGGTCGTAGGCTTCTTTGATCGCCTGCTCAGTGACTTTGATCTGCCGGTGGTATTCGCCCCGGATGAAGATGTATGCCACATCCACCTGCGTGGCGATCGCGCTGATGGCGATCCCCTCGAGCATGCTGTGCGGATCGTAATCCATGAGATAACGATCCTTGAACGTGCCCGGCTCTGATTCATCGGCATTGACGGCGAGATAATGCGGCCCTTTTTTTTCCTTGGGAATGAACGACCATTTCTGCCCCGCCGAAAACCCTGCGCCCCCCCGCCCGCGCAGGCCGGATTCGGTCACGGTTTTGATGATCTCATCCGGCGCCATCTCCAGCGCCTTGCGCAGCGACGCATAGCCGCCGGTGGCGACGTAATCATCGTACCAGTGCAGCTTGCGCTTATCAGGGTCAGGGTCGATGCGTTTGACGAGGACGGGTTCAGTGTAAGCCATACAGATATTTCCCAGCGAAATCGGCCAATCGAGCAACGCAATAGTAATATGAGCTATCCCCTTTGTTAACCCCTGCGAGAATCGTCCAACGGCAATTCTACTTACCGCTGATAGAGGCCAGGTCCAGCGTTGAGCAGTAAACTCGGGCCAATCAGGAAGCACGTATCGGGGAGCCAATCCTTCAGAAAAGGGACAAATGCTGAAACATTCGAATGTCCGTTCCCAATGAATCGGTCACAACGCGCGGCAAGGTAGGTATCTTCCATCACGTCTTTCCCCAACTGGAATGGATCGCTGGTGGGCAAGCAGTGTACTCCGTGCTCACTACTGGTGCGTTTGGCACTGGTTGTGATGAGTTGGTCGCCGAATCGTTCCCGATACTGGCGCTCGATATTCTGATCATCAGTCAACAGGAAGATTCGGGTATGCGGCTCGCGGCGGAGTTCCTCAGCGAGGCATTGGTCATAATAGGCGTTGATATCCTTAAGATACGCCGCCTCGGTGATTTTGTCCGATCCTCGGACGTGTACTGCGATTGTTGGTGAGCCGGCCAGGTTTTGCTGATAAAACGCCTCCACTTCATTCATGATCTGGGGCTGAGGTTTCAGATAAGTCCGGACGAGATGGCGATAGAGTTCATAACTGGTTTTCCCGGCAAGTGGATGTGACGGGGGTATCCAGGGGAGCAGGTGCGGGACCGCCGTGTGAAAATCACTGACAACCACCGTTTCCGGCCGCGCGAGGAAATAAAGTGCGGATATTCGCGAATAGGGGCCTTCCCATCGGCTGATACCTTCTCTCCTGAGATTCGAGGCCGTCCACTTCGGAGGATAATAAGGCTCGGGTTGTTTCAGCAGGTCGTTTATGGTGCAAGCCGAAACTGGCAGGAAGAAGCGGGTGAACGAACTGTATTGCGCCGAGCCGCCGTAGAGACAGTACGGACCCCAGTGGATCACCGGAATTCGCCCGACCATCTCGCAAAGAAGAAGCTGCCCCAGCACGTGATCGATGCTTGACCAGAAGCCCATCCCCCAGGATTTGATGAGAAGGTAGCTCGGCTGAGATGCGAGCGGACGCGGTGCTATCAATTTCAACCGTCTTTGCACTTCCAAAGCCGGCGCACAATCGGGTTGAAGCTGCAGCGCCAACTCTGCGTAATGACAAGCAAAGTCATTCCGCATAAGTTTATTGGCGATCAACGCCAGGATGATCAATACCTCTGGCGAGTTTCCGCTTTCCTGCTGGACAGTGCGGCAGATAATGTCGGCAAGCGCCAGGTTCCCCTCGAACAACGCCGATTGAGCCTTGGCAATGGCCTGCCTTGTGAGCTCATTCATTCTTCCGGCATTGTACCAGCCCCGGACGGCTTCGCTGGATCGCGACTTACTATCACCTCATCAATTGTCATCCGTCGCAGCTTCACTTTCGGATCCTGCCGCAGCGGTTTCTCCTCCGTCCGGGTGTCCATCCCGGCCAACGGCCGCGTTTACGCGGCGTTTCCGCCAGCAGATTGTAACGTCTGTATTCTCTTTTTTAACCCCGGTGCGCGACTGAAACCCAAAATCCATTTTTATCGTTGCGCGGGGGATGCCGAACGCGGTTTTGGGCTCGAATTATTACATGAGTGTCCGCCTCGAACGGGCATGGTGGGCCCGGCAACGGTCGGAGCATCCTTTGGAAAGCGACGCGGAGGAACCGACGTCGACGGTAGGAATTTCTTTCTCCCAGGGCAGAAGGATGTTGCGAACGATGACAGGCCCACCAGGCCCGCCGAAGCGGCAACCGGGCCAAACATTCGAACCAGTGACCGCATTCGGCAGAACCACACCAACCGATCCAACTGATTTTGAAAATAAATTCCAAAAAATATCCGCGATTCCTGAAAATACGTCCAATACTTTGGCAACTATATACTTGCCTAATCCCACCCCAAGGGGTAGTATTTGCGGGGCGGATGGGGGGCGGCGATGATTAGCCGCTTCGACCGAGAACTGGGAGGCGAATTGGCGGAAATTGTAAACCTTGACGCTCTAATCCTTCGGGAAGACTTCATTGCGCCGCTCAATGACCAAAATATAGCTGGGGAGAGCGGGAAAACGACGGCTTCTACGACAGATTTGAGGCGCGGAGAGTCTTTTTTCGAGACGCTCCGCAAGCCTGATTTCCAGCGCGAAACAGCCGCTTGGTCGCCAATGATGGTTTGCGATTTTATTGAGGCATTCGTAAATGTTGATCTAATTCCATCCGTGATTTGCTGGCAGTCTCCGGCGCGATTGACTTTCATAATTGATGGCGCTCATCGTCTTAGTGCGATTATTGCTTGGCTTGAAGATGATTACGGTGCTGGAAAGCGTTCGGTAGAGTTTTACGGAAAGATTCCCGAAGAGCAGGAGCGCATTCACAACAAGACTCGGGAACTGGTAAAGAAACGTGTTGGCTCTTATGCGGAGTGGAGAGCGGAAACCTCTACTCCCGGTAGCGTTCCAGAATTGGTCGATAAAGTTCGCGGGCTTGCATATGCAAAGGTTCCACTCCTGTGGGTTCCGGGAACCGATGCAACAAAGGCAGAGAAAGCATTTTTCACAATTAACCAATCCGCTGTCGAGATAGACGCCACCGAATTAAAGATTCTAAATGCTAGATCAAAGCCAAACGCGGTTGCGGCCCGAACAATTGTAAGGAATGCAACTGGCACCAAATATTGGGAATCGTTCACGAAAGAAGGTCAACAGGAAATCGTGGGCGACGGGAAAAAAATCTACGCTGCGCTATACGTTCCACCGCTCCAGACCCCACCTAGAACGGAAGAACTTCCGGTTGCTGGACATGGTTACGGCTCACAGACACTACCGCTCATCTTCGATCTAGTGAACATCGCGAACAAATTCCCTGTGGAAGACGCCTCAAAAAACAAGAAGAAATATCTTGTTCCACAGGGACACGCCAAGCCAGAAGAAAATCCAACGCTACAGACGATGAGGGCGACAGTGCGATTGGTCAATCGCATAACAACCACCCACCCTTCTTCCCTAGGACTGCATCCAGCCGTCTATTTTTACGCCGCGAACTACAGACACCAACCGACCGCTGTATTAGCGGTGTCGCAATTCATCAAGGACATGGAGGAGGGGGATTCGTTTTTAGAATTTACAAAATATCGAGCGAAGTTTGAAACCTTTTTGGTGAACCACAAGCCGTTTATCAATGATCTGACGGTGAAACATGGAAGTATGACCAAGGGATTTCGCCAGATACGAGATTATTACTGGGTCATATTCGGCTTAGTTAAAGATGGTCGATCCGACGAAGAAATAGAATCTGACCTTTCCGCCAGCGACGAATACCAGAGATTAATCAAAGAGCGCCCGGTAGTTTCCAAAAAGGCAAAAGCGTTTTCTCAAGATGCGAAGAATGTGAAGTTGATGGGTGACGTTTTGGAGGCCGCATTCGTCTGTAATCTGTGCGGCGCTCGTATTGACAAGAAGTCTATGCACCTTGACCACGTTGTGGAGAAATCGGCCGGTGGTCCCGGCAATTTAGATAACAGCCAATGGCTACACCCGTATTGCGACAGTACGGCCAAGGGACGAATGGAACCAGTCAAATAGAACGGTTATTCTGGCCTGTCCTATGAAAACGCACAAAAGCGCCAATGACATAATAGTCCCCGATGGCGAAGCCGGAATGCGCCGGCTCGCCGAAGCCACCAAACACATTCTATCGGTTCCGAAGTCGGCGGCGCTCCGCCCAACGCATCGAAAACGTCGGCATCGGAAGAAGTGAATTGTTTAATTCGGCAACTGGACGTCCGCGCTTCCCGCGCCCTTGTCGGTTGCTTTAAGTCCCTCCAGTTCGACAGCACCAATCAGCGTCTTATACATGAGGCGCTTGCCGATCACGGTGGGCATCGCAGTTGAGAATCGACCCGCATCATTGAACTTACGATTGTTGAAACGAAATGCTTCCGAATCCAGATACGCGGCAAGGTGGAACGGCTCGACGCTGACATGCGTTCCCTTAATGCAACGCTTGAACAAACTCCAGAAATTTTCCAGTCCGTTTGTGTGAACAATGCCCTCGGCGTATCGGTTTGCATGATCGACAAATTGATGCTCGTATTCGCCGTACAGTTTGCGATAGGCCGCGTGTTCATCGGTCATCAAATGAGCGCCCGGCTCGACATGCTTGTGAATGATTTCGTGCATGTCGAATTGGTTCGGATGCTTTGGCAATACTTCCGTGCGGACGGTGCTGTGCTTTGTGCCGCTATGCCGTTCAAGCAATCCCATCACCACGGTCTTGCCGACTTGTCCGCGTCCCTTAATTACTGCGGCCCGCTTCTTTGCGTGCATGAATTCGGATCGGCCGCCGATGAAAGTCTCATCCGCTTCGACGGGGACGCCACTGCGCCCCATCTTCTTTTCAAACGATCCGCGCTTCAGCGCGAAGCGAACACGATGAAGCATGAACCAAGCCGACTTTTGCGTGACGCCAAGCGAACGCGCCAGTTCGCAACTGCTGATTGAATTGCGGGCGTTGACCTCCAGCCACATGGTCACCAGCCACTTTTCCAGCGACAGCGGGGAATCTTCAAACACCGTCCCGACCTTAGCGGAAAATTGGCGCTTCGCGTGCTTTGTGTGGCACTGCCAGCGATTTTGATTCGCCAGAAACGAAACCTTGTCCGATTCGCAATGCGGGCAAACGACGCCTTTCGGCCAGCGAATCTTCACAAAGTAATTGAGGGCAATCGTTGGATCGGCGAAGTATTTGATTGCGTCCGTCAACGTATGGGGAGTCCGTGTTTCCATGTCCGCATACTAGCAGTTGGGGCTGGATTAGTCAAGTATATAATTGCCAATACTTTCACCTCCCGCCTAAGAATATAGAGAGGAATTTTTCGCGACCGACTTCATCATCCAGAGTGCGAAATCCCAGGCGGATATTACCTATTTTCCAGCGCCGTCCCTCTGTCTACGGTAACGATTCCCCCGTGGCGCCATCGAAAACCGTGCAATCGTTACCGGCGGGGATCGCAAACGACTACGCACCCCAAAACAATCACCCCGAAAACACGGTCGATTCATCTACGAAACAGATCGGATTCCCAAACGGATCACGCGCATAAAAGGATCGTTCTCCCCATGGCCGCTTCTGAATCTCATCCTCGATCGAAGTGCACCCCGCCGAACGCGCACGCCCGTATGCCGCATCCAGGTCTCCCACCGCAAAATAAATGTGCTCCGCGTTCGCCTTGGGAATTTCCGAATCACCATCCGCCTTCGCATCGAAACATGCCAAGAGGGTCCCACCGCAATCGAAGTAATGCCGACCGGGCGAAACGCGTTTGCCGGAAATTCCCAGCACCTTCGAATAAAATCTCTCGGCTTCCGCAATATCAGAAACGGGCAGAATGACTCGGAAAAGTTTCGGCCCCATAATCACCCCATCGTCATTTCCGCGGCGTTTCGGTGCGATCCACCACCACCTCATCAATAATCGTCCGCCGCAGCTTCACGTTCGGATCTTGCGGCAGCGGCTTTTCCTCGGTGCGCGAATCGCGGTAGATGGTTTTCGACTTGACGACGTCCGCATGGACCGCTTTTTTCACATACGCGATCTGCCTGCCAAGCCAGCCGAACAGGCCGTTGCCGGGAAGCGGGCCGGAGGATTTTGGGGTTAGATCACTCATTGGCCGCCGGCGTCAGATCGACGCCGAATTCCTTTTTCGCCTGATCGATGGCATCGGCCAAGGTTCCGTGCCAGGTATCGCCGACGAATCCACCCGCGTCGTCGAGGCGATAGAGCACCCAGTTATCCAGTTGCGACTCGATGATCAGGCGATGCACCATCCCCGCCACCGGCCGCGTGCCCGTGCCGCGCACGGAACCGAGATTCATCGCCGCGTGGGGCAGACAATCATTGCTGGCCGGCATCGGACGGGAGAGGGTGTGTGAAATCTTGGGCATCGGGTCATTCCTGCGACGCGGGCATTTCCATTTTCATCTGCCGGGTCTGCGGATCGTACAGGTCGATGAATTTCCGCACATCATTGATTGTTCGCTGGCTGTGGCCGAAAGTCATCATCGCGCTGGCGGTTTTGTCCTTGGGGAGACCCATAATGCTGATCTCATAAGCGGCCACCATCATCCCCGTCCGCCGAACGCCCTGGGCACAGTGCACCAGGACCGGCTGTCGCGATGGATCGACGGTGATTTTCAGAAATTCGTCGATCTGATCCCCCCGCGGCCAGCCGCCCAGAGGCACCGGCAGGCGAACCAGATCGATGCCATGCGCTTTGCAATACGCAACCTCATCGGTAAACGGCGTATGGGCGATCTCATTGTCATCCACCAGCGAAACCACCGTTTTCACGTGCGTTTTGTCGACCGCCAGTTCAAACTGATGCAGGGTGCGAACGCCGTCGCGATAGAGGACGCCCTGCCGGACCGTTGCCAGATGATAGGTGTCGAACCATGCCCAGAAAATCCACCACCCCGCCGCCGCCAGTATTGCGGCCACGAGGATTATCGGACCAAACGTTCTGACCAGTGGAGGCATTCGTGACGGCAAACCTTATGGCGGGAAAGCCGCTTGTGAAAGTCACGGCGGCTCAATTTCCTTGTTTTTTCCATCCACCGTCCGCAGATTGACCAGCCCGGAAACGCTATCCGAACTCAGCGTGGCGCTGGTTGAACCCTTGTCGGTATTTCGCGACAGGTACAAATCGGCCGAATCTTTCTGGGCGATCAGGGCGACCAGGGTTCGCGAATCGGCCGAGGCCATTTTGATATAAGCGCCGCTGTCATCGCATAGCGCCTTGAGAAATGGCCCTGCGGGCTGATTGCGAATGGTGAGGCTCTGAACTGTCACATTGGCAAACTCCGCATCTTTCAGGTTCCCCTCCGCCGCCCCCGCCGCCGCGACCGACAGCAAAATCAAAAACCCCAGCCGCCACCGCCGGCAAGATCGTTCCAACCGCTCCACGCGCTGCTCCAGCGTATCCATGGTCTTGTCCTGTGAAATGAGATTTTGTTGAATCAGTGCCCGTCGCCCTTTTCCCAGGTGACGGTGGGATCGTGATAATCGTGCGCGCTTTTTGGAAGCTTCGCGATCAATTCGTCGACTTGCTCGATCGTCAGATTCTCATGCAGCACATCGTTGATCAGCATCACCGGCGCCGTCCCGCAGGCGCCCAGGCATTCCAGCTCCACCAGCGTGTAGCGCCCATCGGCCGTTGTCTCCCCTTCCGGCAAATTCAGCTTTTCGATGAGATGATCGGTGATCTTTCGCGAATCGCAAATCTCGCAGGAAAGAGATCGGCACACCTGCAGCAGATATTCCCCCTTGGGACGCAGCCAATATTCCTCGTAGAACGTGGCCGTATCCAGCACCTCGGCCGGCGACATCTCCAGGAACGCGGCGATCTCCTCCATCGCCTGCACGGGAATCCAGTTGTAGGCATGCTGAATCTCATGCAGCGCCGGCAGCAGCACCGCGCGCTTGTTTGGATAGCGCGGAAAATATTTCTCCGCCAGCCGCTTTTTCAGGTCTTCAGTTAAATACGGCTCCGCGCGGCGTTCGACCGACGCGGTGCGACGATTTTCGGTGATCCATGCCATAGGGATTCTCGGGAAGGGATGTTATACGAGCTTTAGAAGCTGGTCCATATGCTGATCGCAATGTTCCACCTGCACGCCATGGAATTTTGCCGTAGCTACAATGATCACATCAATGGCCGGTGCGGTTAATCCCGAAGCGCGGGCGCGAATCATCAGTTGGACGGCCGCCTCCCAGACGTCCGCATCGATTTCAAGCATGTCAATCCGAGTCTCCAGAAAGGTCAACGTGGCCCGTTCAGCGCCTGCTCGCGCTCCGCGCCACAATTCCAACCGGATGATCGGGCACCAGGCGGCTTCCCCCGAGTCAAGCAGATTTACGACGCGAGACCGAACCGCGTGATCCCCCCGGTCGCGTAACACCTCGACCCACGAGCTGCTGTCGACGAGCGTCATGGCGTTTTTCCCTCTCTTCCCGCGTCGCCTGTAATTCTTCCCGCGAAATGAATCCCTTCAAAGTCCCCAGAAGCGGTATGACTTCCCGCTGGCGTTCGCGGTGGACATACCACTCGATCGCCGTCAGAACCGCGCCTCGGATCGTTTCCGACCGGGTCTTTTTCTTCAGATATTTCAGAAGATCGTCGGGAATATCGATCGTCGTTTTCATATTCCAATTATCGATGAAATGGATTCCCAAATCAAGCAATTTGGAATTCGACGGGCTCATCCCTCCCACTCAGAAAGCCATTAAAATAGGTCACATCAGAATCGGCTTCCCCAGCTTCCGGCGCGCCGCCTGGATCTGGCCGACGTGCATCATCACATGCGAGGATTCCATCTGAAGGACATCGGCGACCGTCGGAAAGAATTTCTGGAAGCGCTCGGGTGACGGCTTTTCCAGTTCGGCATCGGTGAACGTCCTGGTCGTCGCGTTCACGGCCTGCATCGTTTTGATCAGCAGATCCATCACCTGCTGTTTGCTGGCCAGCAGTTTCGGATCGTCGATGTGATTGGTTTTCTTGTTGGCGAATTTGTCGGCGAAGCCGGCGGGGAGTTCCGGCATCGCGCCGGGTTTGATCGCGTTCATCACGCCGGTTTCCGCCACGCACAGGTGCCCTACCTGCCAGAGCGGATGGTTTGCGCTCGGACAGGGACGCGACAGCATCTCCTCCTCCGTGAAATCTGCCACGGTCATCTTCAGCATTTCCAGCGCCGCCACCTGGCCACGCACGAGCACGTCAACCGCATTCATGATCCAACTCCTTTGAAAATATCCGCCCGCATTAACAAACAATTCCAATGTTAACGATCCAGCTCCGCCGCGATGACGTTGATGCTGCCCAGAACAGCCACCACGTCGGAGATCATGTGCCCTTCGATGAGCTTGGGAAATGTCTGGTAGTTGATATAGCAAGGCGGCCGCGTGCGAACCCGCCATGGAACGTTCTCCCCCGCCGAGACGATGTAATATCCCAATTCCCCATTGGCGCTTTCGATGCAGCCGTACACCTCGCCGCGCGGGGCCACGAATCCGCGATTGGTCATGATCAATTCAAAATGCTGGATCAGCCCTTCGATGCTGCTGTAGACCTGGTCCTTGGGGGGAAGCACTTCCTTCCCCTCGGGGCTGACATTCACCGGGCCCGGCGGAATATGATCGATAAGCTGGCGGATGATGCTCAGGCTCTGTTTCAATTCCTCCTGCCGCACGAGATACCGCGCATATGAATCGCCCGTGGTCATCACCGGAACTTTGAAATCCACGGCCGGCGCCCCCTGCCCATCCCAATTGTCGGCAAAGCAGAGATACGGCTCGTCCTTGCGGATATCCCGGCGCACCCCGCTGCCGCGGGCCATCGGACCGGAAAGGCTCCACGCGATGGCTTCCTCCCGGCTGACGACGCCAACGCCCTTGGTGCGATCCACAAAAATTCGATTCTTGTTCAAAAGCGCTTCCACATCCGCCGCGGCCGCGGGCATGTCTTCATTGACAAATTTTTTCACCATCCGCTTGAAGGTTTCTTCATCGGGCAGATCCATGTTCAGGCCGCCGACGCGCGTCCAGCTCGTGTGGAATCGCTGGCCGGACATATATTCGACGATGTCGTAAATGGTTTCCCGCTGATTGAACCCGTAGAGAAACGCGGTGAACGCCCCCAGGTCCAGCCCCGCCGCTCCGATGCACAGCAGGTGAGATTGAATCCTGCCCAATTCCCCCGCAATGGTTCGCAACACTTTGCACCGGGGCGTCAGCTCGATGCCCATGAGTTTTTCGGTCGCACCGTGCCAGGCGAGTTCGTTGTAGATGGGGGCCGAGTAGTCCATCCGATCGACGATGGTGACATACTGGTTGTAATTGAGGTGTTCGCCCAGCTTTTCGAACCCACTGTGGAGATAGCCGATATGCGGCGTCGCCCGCAGAATTCGCTCGCCATCGAGTTCCAGCACCAGGCGCAGGGTGGTATGCGTGGCCGGATGCTGTGGCCCGAAATTGAGCGTCCAGCGGTTTTCCCCATCTCCCCCACCCATGTCCGGTGGCACCATCTCCGTGGAAGTCTGCGTCAAGGTAAACGGCATGGGGGCGGATTATAGCGGCGGCGGCGAGGCGTGCCAGATTCGCCGCAGGAGCTTCATTTTATTAGTATTCGCTAACTTTTTGCGCCGTTTCAATAATATTTTGCTGGTCTTGGCTTCTCAGTTCGCTCAGGGTAGATTGATTGGGTCGTTGTTCCACGTGGAACATTGGAATATCCTCGCGTCAGGAAAGGAGTCCTACTCGCATGTCTACCGCCGTTAAACCTAAATCACGACTGGGCCGCGGGCTGAGCAGCTTGATTTCGATGTCAAATCTGCCGGTTGCTTCGGATGTCGCCGCGACTTCTGCCGCTCATGATAATTCGGCGGAATCCCGCTTATCCCCGCCCGCGGCGGCGATTTCTGATGGCACCCCCCTGTCGATTTCTGTTGATGCTATCCATCCCAATCCCCACCAGCCGCGAAAAACCCTCACCGAGGCTTCCATCGCCGAGCTGGCGGCAAGCATGAAATCATCCGGGATTATTCAGCCGCTGATCGTCCGGAAAACCGCACAGGGGTATGAACTGATCGCGGGACACCGACGCTGGCAGGCGGCCAAGATCGCAGGTTTAACCCACGTCCCGGCTTATTGTCGTGATGTCGATAGCTATGCCCAGGCCCAGATGGCCCTCGTGGAAAATATCCAGCGGGAAGATCTGAATCCGATCGAACGGGCTCAAGCTTACCGAGCGCTCATGGATCAGCTCGGCTTGACGCAGGCGGAACTCGCTACGCGCATGGGGGAGGAACGAAGCAGCATCGCCAATTACCTCCGCCTGCTGGATCTCACGGAGGCCGTCCGATCCATGGTTCGCGACGGGCGGCTGAGTCTTGGTCATGCCAAGCTTCTGGCGGGTGTTGCGGATATCCTTGACCAGCAGCGATTGGCGGAAACAGTAATCTCCCGCGGTCTATCTGTGCGCGGCTTGGAAGAGATTTTGAAATCCCCAACAACGCCACCAGCCTCAGCCAAAAAAGTTGGCCCAGCGATTTCGCCCCACTTGGCCGATCTGGAGAAATCCCTGGCCCGGCAATTGGGACTGCGTGTTCAACTTCGCTCCAGCTCCAAAGGCAGAGGCCGCTTGATCCTCCATTACAGTTCGCTCGACCAATTTGATGATCTGCTCCAAAAACTCGGGGCCAAAGTGGAATAAAGGCCCCATGTTCCACGTGGAACATCCGAGTAGGAGCGGTAAGTTAACAAACACTAACTCATAATTCGCCCCGGCTTGGAGCTTCGCAATGCTGTCCCTACAATCCGCCTCCTATGTCAGTTGAATCCGTTAACGGCTCAGTAGTTGATCTGGCCATCGTCGGTGGGGGGCCCGTCGGGCTTTTCGGCGCCTTTTATGCCGGCCTGCGCGGCATGAGCGTCAAAATCCTCGACTCCCTGTCCATCCTGGGGGGGCAGCTCACCACCCTCTATCCCGAAAAAGATATTTTTGACGTGGCCGGCTTCCCAAGAATCCTCGCCAAGGACCTGGCCGTGAACCTCATCGAGCAGGCCAATCAATACCACCCGACCGCCTGCCTCGGGGAGCGGGTTGAATCGATCCAGCGGGAAGGGGATTCGGGCATATTTCATCTACACACGAAGAAACAAGTGCATAGCGCCCGTACCGTGCTCATTGCCGCGGGAGTGGGGGCTTTCGAGCCCAAGACGCTCCCGCTGCCCAACGCGCCGCAATACGTCGGACACGGGCTGCATTATTTCGTGAACGACCTTCAGGGCTTCCGCGACAAGCGCGTGCTGATCGTCGGCGGGGGGGACAGCGCGGTGGACTGGGCCAACATGGTTTCGCCCCTGGCCGCCGCCACCACCCTCATCCACCGGCGCGACGGTTTCCGCGCCCACGAGCAATCCGTCGAAAAAATGCGGAAGGGACCCACGAACATTCTCACGTTTTTCGAACTCAAACAGATCGGCGGAGAAACCCGCATCGAAGAGGCCGTCATCTATGACAATCGCACCAAAGCCGAGCAAACGCTGAAGATCGACGCGGTCCTCGTCAATATCGGATTCAGCAATTCGCTGGGGCCCATCAAGGACTGGGGCCTGAACATCGAAGGCGGGTCGATCAAGGTCGATCCCATGATGCAAACCAATATTCACGGCATTTTCGCCGCGGGCGATATCGCGGTATTCCCCGGTAAATTGAAGCTGATCGCCACGGGCTTCGGCGAGGCCTGCATCGCCGTCAATTTCGCCAAGCACATGATTGACCCCAAGGCCAACATTTTCCCCGGGCACAGCTCGAACATGAAAAGATAAGCGATCGCATGCGCAAGGATTTACGGGAAATTCTCACCTATAATCCATTTGTAATGATCACGAATTTCCGCGGCGGCTTCCCGCTCATTTTCATTTTGATTATTTCAATGTTCTCCGCGGCGGTGGGGCAGCCGACGACATTGCCGGACCCGCCCGATCCGCCCGATCCTCTGCTTTCCGCCGTCATCACGCCGGGGCCGCTTTTGCTGCATCTGCCGGGCATCGGCGGACCGAGAATGTGCGACGACTACATGCTTCGTGGCCTGAGCGAGGGGGGCGTGAACGCGAACCTGGTGATATGCGACTGGACGGAAAACGATCCGGGCATTGCGGCGCTTCAGGGTTATGCGCGCAATCGCCGCGAAGCGCAGCGGATCGCCAACCTGATCGCCGCCCACGCCGCGGCCGATCCCAATTCGCCGATTTATCTCACCGCGCACAGCGGCGGCTGCGGGCTGGCGGTGTGGGCGCTGGAAAAATTACCCCCCAATCTCACGGTGCGAACCCTTCTGCTCATCGCGCCGGCGCTTTCGCCGGGATATGATCTCAGCCATGCCCTGGCCCATGTTCAGGGGCAGGCGTTCGCTTTCTCCAGCACGTTCGACACGGTGGTGTTGGGCACCGGCACGAAGTTGTTCGGCACGATCGACGGAGTCCAGACCGCCGCCGCCGGTTTCGGCGGGTTTGTTCAGCCTCCCGGCGCCGATCCCGCCATGTACCGCAAGCTCGTTTCACGTCCCTATCAGCCGGAGTGGATCAAATACGGCAATTTCGGCGATCATATTGGCGCAATGTCCCGGATATTTTCCCGGGCGATCCTCGCGCCGCTGATTGTCGCCTCCGCGCCGCCGGCCACCCAGCCGAGCGATTCTGCGCATTCACCCGCCCACTGATCCTTCATTATTTTCCGCGCGACGCGATGCGGTTAGCATTGCCGGGAGATGGCGATTGTAGATATCGACCAGGCGATGCGTCTTTATCGATCGGGAAAATTCACCGAAGCTGAGTCGATTTACCGCGCCATCCTCAAAGACCATCCTGAAAATTCGAACGTCCTGCATTTGCTTGGGATGGTTCTCAAAGACCATGACCGATTGGATGAGGCAATCGCCGCGTTCCAGCAGGCGGTGCAGCTTGAGCCGCGAAATCCTCAGTATCGCACCAATCTCGCAAACGCGCTGAAATCTCAAAACCGCCTGGACGAAGCGGTGAACGAATTTCGCGAAGCAGCCTCGCTCGCCCCTGAAGTTCCGCTGGTGCATTACAACCTCGGCGCTGGATTTGCCGGGCAGGGAAAGCCTCACGAGGCTATCGCGGAATATCGACACGCCCTGCGCCTCCAACCCGACTACGCGGCGGCGTGGCACAATCTCGGCCATGCGCTGATGGGCATCGGCGATCGCGACGGCGCGATGCAAGCGCTGGCCCACGGCGTTCGCCTGCAACCGGGCGAGGGTGAACTGCACTGGAATTACGCCTGGAACCTTCTGCTGCTGGGCGACTACACCAACGGCTGGCGCGAATTCGAATGGCGATGGAAATCTTCCACCTATCGCGGTCTGAAGAAACGTTTCGAATCGCTCCACTGGAATGGCCAGGAAATCAGCGGCAAAAAAATCTTCGTCTATTTTGAAGGTGGAATGGGCGATACCATCCACTTCGCGCGCTATCTCCCGCTCATCGCCGCGCGCGGCGGCAAGGTGATCTTGGAATGCCAACCGCCATTGGCGCCGCTGCTGCGAAATCTGGCGGGGGTTGAGCAGATCATTTCCGCCGGGCAGGCGCCGCCGCCGTTTGATCTTTCCTGTCCGATGATGAGTTTGCCGTTGAATTTCAAGACCACGCTGCAAACGATTCCGGCGGAAGTTCCGTACCTGCACGCCGATCCAGAGCGCGTTTCGTGGTGGGCTGGAAAATTTTCGCCCAATGCCGGCAGGCCGCGCATCGGGTTGGTCTGGTCCGGAAATCCCGATAACAAAAACGATTTGAAGCGGTCGATTCCCCTGGCCAAGTTTGCGGCGCTGTCACGGAAGACCTCCGCGGATTTTTTTAGCCTGCAACTCGGCCCCGGCGCACGGCAGACCCAATCGCCGGCGTCGGGATTTCAATTGATCGATCACACCGCCGACTTGCGCGATTTCGGGGAGACCGCGGCGATGATGGCACATCTCGACCTGGTGATTTCGGTGGACACCTCGGTGGCCCATCTGGCGGGGGCACTGGGGAAAAAGGTCTGGACGCTGATCCCCACGGGGCCGGATTGGCGATGGCTGCTCGACCGCGATGATTCCCCCTGGTATCCCACGATGCGGCTATTTCGGCAGACAACCGCCGGCGACTGGGACAGCGTTATCGATCGCATCGCCGAGGCGCTGGCGCGGCTATTCTTGTAGCGTTTCCCGCATTCTGATTCATCCCTAATTTCAGAGATTGCTTTTGGAAAGGGACTGCTAAATGCGCAATCATTTTTATCGTTACGCAGGCGATGCCGAACAAGGCCTTTTGCTCGAATGATGAACCCGACTGCCGATTCGAGCGGACTTGGTGGGCCGGTTGACGGTCGGAGCAGCCTTTGGAAAGGGACGCAGGAAGTCGAGTTCAAACTCTTTCGCACCGGCCACCGAAGGGGTGAACTCTGTCGCGGCACTGCAGACAGATGTTCCGACCGTCGCCAGGCCCACCAGGCTCGCTCGAATCGCTCGCCGGGTCAACCATTCGAGCCCAAGACCCCATTCGGCAAAACCACGCCAACCGATCCAACGGATTTGAAATAAAATTCCGGTCAAGATGACCTCCGACCCAACACCGGCCAATGTGGGGACGAATCAACCCCGTATTTGCTGGACGCCATCCGCTTCTACGGCTACATTGCCTCACGCCAGCAAAAGGAGTCCACGGATATGTCCAAGCCCCGGCGCCGACGAAAAATCGGCAGTAAGAAGCGCAAGGCGCGTCGCGACCGACGCAAACGATAAGTTGATTGCGCCAGCGACCGGCGTCTGCCGGTTGAATTTCGAAATGGATCATCCTGCCGCTCACACGCGCGGCCTGGATGGTCCGTTTTCGTTTGCTTTGCACCGCATTTATGCGCAAGTCCACCGCACATCCTCCGGTCGAGAAACCCGCCGAGGAAGTGGTGCGCGACATCCCCATCGCCGATCAATTCCTCAACCGTGAATTAAGCTGGCTCGATTTCAACCATCGCGTCCTGGAGCTGGCGCAGGATAAATCCGTCCCGCTGCTGGATCGCGTGCGGTTCCTGGCGATTTTTTCTTCCAATCTCGACGAATTCTTTATGAAGCGGGTGGGGGGCCTCCAGCGGCAGATTCACGCCCGCGTCAGCGAGACCACCGTCGATGGCCTCACGCCCCATCAGCAGCTTGAAGCCATTCATGCCTATCTTCGCCCCATGCTCGAAGAGCATGTCGCCTGCTGGCTCGACGACCTCAAGCCGGCGCTGGAGCAGAATGGGATTTTCATCCGTGATTATGAAGCGATGGATGCGCTCGACCGCGCCGCCGCCGATGATTATTTCAGCAAGCATGTTTTTCCCATCCTGACCCCGCTGGCGGTCGATCCGGCCCATCCGTTTCCGTTCATCTCCAATCTCAGCAACTCCATCGGCGTGATCCTTGAGCATCCCGAACGCAAGGAGAAGTTGTTCGTTCGCATTAAGGTTCCGGAGAATCTTCCGCGCTGGGTGCCGCTGACGGCAAAATTTAATTTCGTCCCGCTGGAGCAGGTGATCGGTGGAAATCTGTCGCTGCTGTTTCCCGGCATGAATGTCGTGGAATATTCCCCGTTTCGCGTCACCCGCAACGCGGACATTGAAATGGACGCCGAAGACGCCGACGATCTGCTTCAGCTTGTCGAGCAGGAGCTGCGTGCCCGCCGCATGGCCCGGGCGGTGCGGCTGGAACTGGCGCAGTCGATGTCGCCGGCGATGCGCGCGTTTATCATCAACGGCGTCGAAGTCGACGATCAGGATATCTATCCCACCCGCGGCCCGGTGGACCTGACCGATCTTTCCAACCTCGCCAACCTCGATCTGCCCGATTTGAAGGATAAACCCTGGATTCCCATCTCGCCCCCGCGGCTGGCCGGGGAGGATGTGGACATATTTCAGGTCATCCGCTCGGGCGATGTTCTGGTGCATCATCCCTATGAAAGTTTTTCCGAAAGCGTGGAGAAATTCATCGCCGCCGCCGTCATGGACCCGAAAGTCCTGGCGATCAAGATGACGCTGTATCGCACGGCGTCGGATTCGCCGTTTCTGCTCTCGCTGATCCACGCGGCCGAATCGGGCAAGCAGGTCGCCGTCGTTGTCGAACTCAAAGCCCGCTTCGACGAACAGCGCAACGTGCAGGTGGCGAACATGCTGGAGAACGCCGGCGTGCACGTGGTCTATGGTCTGCTCGGGCTCAAGACCCATACCAAGATCGCGATGGTCGTCCGCGAGGAAGCCGATGGGTTGCACACCTATTGCCACATCGGCACGGGAAATTACAACTCGCGCACGGCCCAGCTTTACGTCGATCTCGGCCTGTTCACCTGCGAGGCGGGCATCGCCGAGGATGTGATCGATCTGTTTCATTACCTCACCGGCCGGTCGCTGAAGCGCGATTATCGCAAGCTGCTGGTGGCGCCGGTGAACCTGCGGGAGCGTTTTATGCTGAAAATCCGCCGGGAGGCCGAGCATGCCAGGGCGGGCCGTCCCGCGCGAATCGTCGCCAAGATGAACGCGCTGCAGGATTCGAAGATCATCCGCGAGCTATACGCCGCTTCGCAGGCGGGCGTGAAGATCGAGCTTTTCGTGCGCGGATTCTGCTGCCTGCGTCCGGGGGTTGCGGGGATGTCGGAAAATATCCGCGTGATCAGCATCCTCGGTAAATTTCTGGAACATTCGCGGATTTATTATTTCCTCAACGGCGGCGACGAGGAATTTTTCATCGGCTCGGCCGACTGGATGAACCGCAACCTCGACTGGCGCGTCGAAGCGATCGCGCCCGTCGAAACGCCGGCGCTGCGGGAACGGCTGCGCGAGATCCTGGAAATCATGCGCACCCACACGCGCCATAGCTGGCAACTGAATGCCGACGGCACGTGGCGTCCAAGATCTTCGGACAACGGCGACGGCGCCGTCGATGCGCAGCACGCGCTGATGGCCCTGGCCAGCAGGAAAATTGCCAAGACATAGGCGGGCCATGTCGAAAAACGACGATCAATCCGATCTGGTGAAATATCTCGATTCGCTGGTGGAGAAGCTGCGCGAGCTGATCTCGGCGGCGCTTTCCGGCGAGGATGTGGATGCGGTGCATGATGCGCGGGTCATTACCCGGCGGCTCAAGGCCGCGACCGATCTCGTCGAGGCGGTGGTTTCCAAACGATGCCGCAAGCCGTTCAACTGCGTCGGCAAAAGTCTTCGCCGCCAGCTTGGACCGCTGCGGGATGCCGATGTGATGCTGGAACATCTTGATGAGTTCCAGCAGGCGAAACTGCAACCCGCGATCAAGTGGTTGCGCGATCGCCTGGCCCACCTGCGGCAGGAGGCGGTGAAAACAGCCGGCGATCAGACTCCACCGGCGCGCATGCTGGCGCGGCTTGGCTCGTGGTGGGGGCTGCGACACGACATTGAAGCAGCGCACGATAAAATCGGCGAGTTGCTGACCCATTCCGTCCACCTGCAGCTCGATGCGTTCATCGAGCAGGCCGAAGACCTCATCGGGCCTCGGCAAAACGATCCGCACCAGCTTCGAATCGCCGGGAAATCGCTCAGATATACCCTGGAAATGGCCCGCGAGAGCGGCGTAAAGCTTCCCGCATCCGTCGGGGCGCTTTTCAAGCGCATGCAAACCGCGCTGGGATTGTGGCATGATTTTGTGGTTCTCGCCGAGCGGATCATGTGCGAGTCGGTTGAATGCGATCTCGCCCTGCATCACCCCGCGCTGCAAAGTGAATTGCTCAGCGTCGCGCAGGTTTGCCTGAAGAAATCGGATGCGCAGCTCAAGAAGATGGCCCAGTTGTGGAAAACGCGCGGGCAATCGCTGGCGGAGACAATTCGCGGGGCGTTTCCGCTGACACGGCATGGGATTGACGATCCGATCTCCACCCCCGCGACTGTTGCCGTCGCTAATCCTCCGGAAGATTCCAGCGCCGCGCCGGCGGCATAACGAAATCGGGGCGCCGCTTCCGAGAAAGCCGCGCCCCAATCATAGTTCAGGATATTTGATTCAGTCGTTACGGCAGGGTGATTGTCTCGCCCACGCGCAAAGAGCTGGGAGAGAGGCCCGGATTGGCATCGGCGATTTCGTGCCATTTCTTGCCGTCGCCGTACTTCGTGCTGGCGATTCTCCAGAGCGTGTCGCCTTTCTTGATCGTGTAGCTGTTGCCCGACGCGCTGCCATCAGACGCGGCGGGAGACGCCGGGGCGGAAGCGAGCGCGGGGTCAGGCGTCATCGTCTGCATCGGCGCCGGCGATGAATAAGCCACCGGCTCGGGGGCGGGGGTGACATCCAGCGCGGCCGAATCGGTCATCGGCTTGCTCGCCTGCTGCTGCTGGCAACCGGCGGCAACCATCAAAGAGACGACGATCATGGGAATCGCGTATTTCACGGGAGTGCTCCTTAGTCAAAGAACTTCAATGCATGGCCATCCCTGGCCGATTACGTCCCATCTTTTATCGGACGAATCGTTCGGATTGCTTTAATGGAACCTTGAGCGGGATACCCAGCATTTTCGATCTTCGATGGAACCCCATGTTGCTTCTGCACTGGGGATGAATCTCAATCGCCGAGCACGCCGAGGACGCCGAGAGCGCCGAGAGTTGTGGATGATTCTCGGCGCTCTCGGCGCTCTCGGTGATCTCGGCGCTTCAATTCGATTGAAACAAAAGAACTTACGCGAAAGATCAAAATGTTGGGGCTACCGGGCGAGCGAGTTGAACCCATGCGATTGCGCTGCCCCGCGCGATAGTTGCATAGCAACCCCCCAACATGCTTATGATCCTCCATGCTGCATCGGGCCATCATCCTCGCCGTCGTGATGGTGGGGATCGGTGTTGCACTGTGCGCTGCGATGATCGTCATCATGGCGCGGATGCTGATTCGCCCGCCGCGCATGACCGACGTCCGCGCGCTGCTGTTCCTGCACCGGCTTTCACCGACCGATCTGGGAATGGAATTCGAGAGCGTTTCGTTCAACGTGATCGATCAATGCAGCGGGGCGAAGTTGCGCATTGCCGGATGGTGGATTCCAACCCCGCAGTCAAACGGCAGATGTGCCGTGATTCTGCACGGATATTCCGATGCCAAGATCGGCGGCATCGCCTGGGCGCCGATGCTGCGGTCGCTGGGTCTGAACATTTTGGCGATCGATCTGCGCGCCCACGGTGAAAGCGGCGGGGCGTATTCGTGCGCGGGGTTCTGGGAACGGCACGATGTCAACCAGGTGATCGATCAGATTAAATCCTCGCGTCCGGCGCAGACCCGGCAAATCGTGCTGTTTGGGATCAGCCTCGGCGCCGCCACCGCGGCGGCAGCGGCGGTGTTTCGGGATGATCTGGCGGCGGTGATCCTCGAAGCGCCCTTTGCCGATTTCCATACCGCCGCGTCGCTGCAGGCGGATCGCATCGGGACACCCGGCCCGTTTTTTCAGGATAATGCGTATCGCCTGGCCCAATGGCTGAGCAATGCCGATTTCGACGCGGTTCGGCCGATTGACGCTATCCCGAAAATAATGGCTCCGCTGATGGTCATACAATCAGGCGATGATCCGTTTCTGACCGATTCCGACCATGCCGCCATCCGCCGGGCGGTCGAATCCCGCGATCCAGCGGCGGGACCGGGCTTTTGCTGGGACATCCCCTGCGTGCACCATTGCGTGGGAATGCTGATGGACCCGGTGCTCTACCGCACCCGAATCGAAGAATTCCTTTCCAAAGCCTTGCAAAACAATAGTGAGATATGCGACAAGTAAGATTTTCGGAGATTTTCATTGAGGGCATTGCAGGTTATCAAGCGGGACTTCTCGCATAACGCCAGGAAAAAAGGCGAAGCCTACTACCGTGACGGGGCGGTTGAGATCACCAAGGCCGAGCCCAATCATATTCGCGCCCGGGTGGAAGGCACGAATATTTACCAGGTCAGCGTCGATTGGAATGGGACCGAATACAATTATTCGTGCTCCTGCCCGGTCTACGATGAATATGGGGATATGTGCAAACATCTTTGGGCGACGGTCCTGGCCGCCGACGAGCGCCGCCTGCTGACTGTCGTCGACGCCCCCGGCGATGGGAACGGCGATGACATCGACGAAGACGATGACGATCCTGAATTCGAGCCGGAAGTTCAGACGATGACCATCGGCAATCGCCGGCTGGAGTTGATCAAATACCGCGAGCGTCCCCAGACCGATCAGCCGCGGCGTCATGCCGTATGGCGGCGCCGGCTGGATGAAATCCGCAACGATTTTCACTGGCATCCCGTCTCCGAGCCGGCGCCGTGGCCCGCGGAAAGGGAAATTGTCTACGTCATCAACGAAGTTGATGCGAACGGCAGCCAGGAATTGGCCATCGAGCTTTGCACTCGAAGCAAGGACAAACCCCTGGCGCTGCGATCGCTCCGCATGCAGCACAACCAGGTGAACATCCTGCCCGATCCGGTGGATCGGCAGTTGCTCGGCATGCTGGTCGGCATCGCCGCGGTCGACGATGACGATGGTTATGAAGATTCATCCGTTCCCGGGCAGGTGTGGCTTCGCAATCCTGGCGATGCCCCGCTGGTGATGCGGATGATCTGCCAGACCGGGCGGTGTATTTTCCACAGTGAAACCGAAACCGGTGACGACCTGTTTCAGCCGCTGGTATGGGATGAGGGAACTCCATGGGAATTTCACCTCGCCGTCGTTACCGATGAAAAGGCCAAAGCCTATCGCCTGCAGGGCCTGATGCGCCGCGGCGAAGAGCAGATGGAAATTACCCGGCCGCATATTTTCCTTCCCGGCGGCCTGGTCATCATGGGCAACAAAGTCGCCGAATTCAAAGACCACGGCGCCAATCGCTTCATTCATCTGCTGCGCGCCGAGCCCAATTTGCAGATTCCCTTCGAGCAGGGGGACCAATTCCTCGGCGAGCTGTTTCTGTTCCCGCGCATTCCACCGCTGCAGTTGCCACCGCAGATGGATCTTCAGCAGGTGCGGCTCGATCCCAAGCCGCGGCTGACGATCACTCCGCCGCCGAAATCATCCGGGGGTAACGGCCGGCTTTCGTGCATGCTTGCGTTCTCCTACGGCGATCTCACCGTGTTGTATGGTCAGAATCACGAGGCTGTTTTCGATAATGCGCGGCGGCAGGTCATCTACCGCGATCTCGCCGCCGAGCGCAACGCCGGGGCGCATCTGCGCGAACTTGGCTTCCGTCCAGCCGATCAGTGGAATGGGATGCACCACTTCCAGCTTATTCCGCGCAAGCTTCCGGCGGCGGTGCGCGATCTGACCGCCCGGCAATGGCAGGTGGAAGTCAACGGCAAGTCATATCGCCAGCCGGGGAAAATCAATATGCAGGTTTCCTCCGGCATCGACTGGTTTGAACTCGACGGCAAGGCCGATTTCGAGGGCGTCAGCGTCCGACTTCCGGCGCTGCTTCAGGCCATCAGCAAGGGAGATTCCACCGTCGTCCTGGATGACGGAACGGTGGGAATCCTGCCCGAGGAATGGCTCAAGCGCTACGGCCTGCTGGCTGCCGTCGCCAACGTGAAAGACGATGCGATCCAGTTCGCCAAGAGCCAGGTTGGTCTGCTCGACGCCTTGCTGGCCGAGATTCCCGCCGAAAACGTGGATGAACCGTTCGCCAAGGCACGCGAGGAGCTGCGCCGGTTCGAAGCGATTGCCCCGGTCGATCCGCCGCAGACATTCATCGGATTGCTGCGTCCCTACCAGCGCGAGGGGCTCGGCTGGTTGGATTTCCTGCGGACCTTCGGCATGAACGGCTGCCTCGCCGACGACATGGGGCTGGGAAAAACCGTTCAGGTTCTGGCGCTTCTGGAGGAGCGGCGATTACTCCGCCAATCCGCCCGCGCCGGTGGGCAAACCGTTCCCGGTCCGTCGCTGGTCGTGGTTCCCCGATCGCTCGTGTTCAACTGGCAGCAGGAGGCGATCAAATTCGCGCCGCGGCTTCGCGTGCTGGATCATGCCACGGGCGACCGCCTCAAAACCACCGATCATTTCGAGGATTTCGATCTGATTCTCACCACCTACGGCACGCTGCGAAATGATGTCGCCCATTGGCGCGATGTGCGGTTCGATTACGTGATCCTTGATGAGGCCCAGGCGATCAAGAATGCCTCCAGCGAATCCGCCAAAGCCGCCCGATTGCTGGGCGCTGACCACCGCCTGGCGCTGTCGGGCACGCCGGTGCAGAACCATCTGGGCGAGCTTTGGAGCCTTTTAGAATTTCTCAATCCCGGGATGCTGGGCGCATCGCGGGCATTTGCCGCGATGACCGAAAAAGCCGATCGCGCCGCTTCCGCGGATGCGCGAAAGTTTCTCGCCGGGGCGTTGCGCCCGTTTATTCTTCGCCGCACCAAGTCGCAGGTTGCCGCCGATCTGCCGGAAAAATTTGAGCAGACGATCTTCTGCGAACTCGACAAACCGCAGCGGGCGCTTTACGACGAATTGAAGGAGCATTACCGCCAGTCGCTTCTCGGCAAAATCGAGCGCGACGGGCTCGGCAAATCCAAGCTCCAGGTGCTGGAAGCGCTGCTGCGGCTTCGCCAGGCGGCGTGTCATCCGGGCCTGGTGAACAAATCGCGCGTCGGCGACCCCAGCGCCAAGCTCGACATGCTCCTGCCGCGCCTCGCCGAGCTTGCCGAAGAGGGCCACAAAACCATTGTCTTCTCGCAGTTCACCAGCTTCCTCGCCATCGCCCGCAAAAAGCTCGACGAGCAGAACGCGGTGTATGAATACCTCGACGGCAAGACCCGCGACCGCCAGCAGCGCGTCGATCGATTTCAGACCGATGAAAATTGCAAGCTGTTCCTGATCAGTTTGAAGGCGGGTGGGCTGGGTCTGAACCTGACGGCCGCGCAGTATGTCTTCCTGCTCGATCCCTGGTGGAATCCCGCCATCGAAGCGCAGGCGATCGACCGGGCGCATCGCATCGGCCAGACCCGGCAGGTGTTCGCGTATCGCCTGATCGCCAGGGACACGGTCGAGGAAAAAGTACTGACGCTTCAGCAAAGCAAGCGAGAATTGGCCGATGCCATCATCAACGCCGACAACGCCCTGATCAGCAAGCTGGGGCGCGAAGACCTGGAAATGCTTCTTTCCTGATCCGGGTTGAAAAAATATGCGAATCCTCGGCATCGATCCCGGCCTGCAAATCACCGGTTATGGAATCGTCGATTTTGGACTGTCTAAGCCGAAGCTGGTCGATGGCGGCGTCATCCGGCTCGATGCGAAATCGCCCCTCTCCATGCGGCTCGCGGAACTGGAAACGGAACTCGACCATTTGATGGAGGAATTCGCCCCCGATATCTGCGCCGTCGAGCAGCTTTACGCGCATTACAAACATCCGCGAACGGCGGTGATGATGGCGCACGCGCGGGGCGTCATTCTGCTCGTCGCCCAGCGGCGCGGCATCCGGATCGAACAGTTCGCGGCGAATCGCGTGAAGCAATCGGTCGCCGGCCATGGCCATGCGGTCAAGTTTCAGATGCAGCGGGCGATCCAGCAGTTCTGGCAACTGAAATCCCCACCCGAGCCGCCGGATGTCGCCGACGCCCTGGCGGTCGCCCTGTGCTGCGGCCGGCACGTGGCAACCAGCCGCGCGCGAGCAAGATGAACAGGACTTACTCGCAACTCGAAACGCGCAACGCGCCTGAGTCATCCCAAGTTTCGGAGATTGCTTTGAGGGGTGAGGGGTGAAAGTAAAATCATTTTTATCGTTGCGCGGGCGATGCTGAATACGGTATTTGGCTCGAATGATGGACTCGGCGGCCGATTCGAGCGGGCCTGGTGGGCCTGTTGACGGGTGCAGCGGCCTTTGGAAGGGGACGCAGGGAGTCGACGTCAGCGGCGTCAGAGGTTCCCGAGTTTCGAACTCGAGTTCGACCTTAACCGCCGCAAGACAGCCCCGCTTTGTCCAACCTCCGCCTGAGGCAGAAAAGACACGAGAAATCCCACTCCCCGGCGAGGTCGGCCAAACGGGGCGTCGCTCTGGACGGTTGAGGTCGAGCATGTGCTCGAAACCCCTCAGCATTGGCCGCCGAAAGAGGGGACTCTATTCGCCGTGTGCAGGAGGATGTTGCGAACGATAACCGGCCCACTGTTGCGTCAGAGGCGACAGCCGGCGAAATTATTCGAGCCCAGGCCCTCGTTCGGCAGAATCATGTCAACCGATCCAAATGAATTAAAAATCACAGATCGATCGATAACTCCCACCGACACAAACACCAGTGAAACTGGGGATGAGTCAGGCAACTCGCAACTTCCCTTCCCCCCATTTAAGATGCCAGCGAAATGATTTCCGCCATCACCGGAGAACTGCGCGAAGTCCAGACGGATCGCGTTCAGCTTGCCTGCGGGCCGATGGTGTATGAAATTTTCGTCCCGGCGGCGGATATCGGCGAGCTGCAATTGCGCAGCGGCGATGAGATCACGTTTCACACCATCTATGACCTGGAGGGTGATGCCACGCGCGGGGGACTGACGCCGCGATTGATCGGATTTCTTCGCGAAGCGGACAAGCGATTTTTTCAGCTTTTCATCACCGTGAAAGGGATCGGCCCAAAACGGGCGCTGCGGGCGCTGGTTCAGCCGGTTGGGGCGATCGCGCAGGCCATCGAAGCGAAAAACACCCGGTTTCTGGTTGAATTGCCGGAAATCGGCAAACGCACCGCCGAGCAGATCGTCGCCGAGTTGGCCGGGAAGGTGACGGAGTTCGCGATGCTACCGGCCGTGGCGGGGGGCGCGCGTTCGGCCGCCGGGGGGCATACAATCAGTGAGCGAGAAGCCATCGACGCGGCCGTGCAGCTTGGCATCAATCGCTCCGAGGCGGAGCATCTGCTCGACCGCGCCCGCCAGCAAAACGGCGGCGAGAGGCCCGCGGAAATGCTCCTGCGGGAAATGCTACGGTTGCGAACGATTCGCATGTAATGGGGTTGCCCCTTATGCCGAAAACTGGCATCCGATTATTTCAGATCTTTGGAATCACCGTGTATCTGCACTGGTGGTGGCTGCTGGCCGCCGCGTATGAACTGGAGCAGCGGCGCGGCGCCTACCAGAACTTTGCCTGGAATATCGCGGAATACCTCAGCCTCTTTGCCATCGTTCTGTTGCACGAATTCGGCCACGCGCTGGCGTGCCGATCGGTCGGCGGCAAGGCGGATCGCATCGTTCTCTGGCCGCTGGGAGGCGTGGCGTACGTTCAGCCGCCCATGCGCCCCGGTGCGATGCTCTGGAGCATCGTGGCCGGTCCGCTCGTGAATGTCGCCCTGCTTCCCGTGACGTTGCCGTTTCTGTTTCAACCGGTCGTTTCCGATCCAAGTCGCTATCTCCAATCGGTCGCCATCATCAATCTGGGATTGCTCATCTTCAACATCCTTCCGATTTATCCGCTCGATGGCGGGAAAATTCTCTGGTCGCTGCTCTGGTTTGTCATCGGATGCGGAAACGCGCTGCTGACGGCGAGCGTCATCGGCCTGGTGGGCGCTGCGGGACTGGCGATTTTCGCCTTCAAGACCGCCGATACCTGGCTCGTGCTGATCGCGGTCTTTGCGGGTTGGCAGGCATGGGTGGGATTCAAAAGCGCACAGATGCTCCGCCGCCGCGAAGCGATTCCCCGCCGCGCGGGATTTGTCTGCCCGGAGTGCGGGACTTCTCCCCCCATGGCCCCGCTGTGGACCTGCTCCCGATGCCGCAAACGGTTTGACGCATTTGAACATCCGCTCGCCTGCCCCAACTGCGGAACCGCAAACCGCGCCATCGCGTGCCCCAACTGCGGCGCCCGCGCGCCGATAGGGCAGTGGGGCCGCGTGACCATGCCCGATGTTCCGCCCCTGCCGCCGATCCCGCAGAGTTCTAATTGAATGTGGCGTGGGCATCTTGCCCATGAGATTTAGTCTTTGCCTCTCCTTCCTGATCCGCCCACTGGTCGTTACAACAATGTCATGCCGCGCGAGCGAATTGTTTCCGGTGAATCCGGCGGAGAGGAGGAAACGCGATTCAATTACGCGCTGCGTCCGCAGAACTTTTCCCAATACATCGGGCAGAGCACGCTGATCCGCCGGCTGAAAATCGCCGTCGATGCGGCCCGCGGGCGCAGGGAGCCGGTGGAACATGTCCTGCTTCACGGCCCGCCCGGGCTCGGCAAAACGACGCTCGCGCACGTCATCGCCAACGAAATGTCCGCGCAGGTTCACGTCACCAGCGGCCCCGCCCTCACCAAGGGGGCGGACCTCGTGGGCATTCTCACCAAGTTGGCGCAAGGCGATGTGCTGTTCATTGACGAGATTCACCGCCTGCCCGCGATCGTCGAGGAATATCTTTATTCCGCGATGGAGGATTTCAAAGTCGATATCACGCTCGACGCCGGGATGCACGCGCGGTCGATCACGATGCCGCTGCCGCCGTTCACGCTTATCGGGGCCACGACGCGCATTGGATTGCTCACCGGCCCGATGCGCAGCCGGTTTGGGATTCAGAACCACATCGAGTTTTACACCGCCGAGTCGCTGCACGAGATTCTCCGGCAGAACGCGGAGCTATTGAAGATTCAGTATGAGGATCCCGCGCTGTGGGAACTCGCCCGCCGCAGCCGGGGGACGCCGCGCATCTCCAACCGCCTGCTGCGCCGGGTGCGCGATTACGCTGCCGTCGAAGCCAAGGGCAAGCTGACGCTGGAGGTCACGCAATCAGCGCTGAACCTTGAAGGCATCGATGACCGCGGACTCGACGAGCAGGATCGCGCGTATCTGAAAACGCTGATCACAGTCTACGAAGGCGGCCCCGCCGGCGTGGAAGCGATCGCCGCGAGCCTTGGCGAAGAGGTCGATACGCTGGTCGACGTGGTCGAGCCGTTCCAGCTCCAATCCGGCCTGATCCAGCGCACCCGCCAGGGACGACGAGCGACCAAAATCGCGTACGATCATTTAAAGCTCAAATACGTCCCGCCCCCGGAACGAATTGATTCCGACCAGAACAAACTTTTTGACGAGCAGATATAGGGGATTAGTTCACGCAACGGCTGATTTTTTCGCGCGACTGGCGCCGCGAACGAGCTTGCGCACCTCGTCCTCCCCACCGCGTTCTCTCCAATCGGCATGAGCGAGCACCGAATTGCCCGCATGATCTTTTGCGGTTGCGTCGGCTCCCCCGCGCAAAAGAAGTTTCACAAGTTCAACGCTGGCGTGCTGTATGGCGAGCATCAGAGCGGTGCCACCGGTTTTGTCAGCGACATTTGGATCCGCCCCCAGCTTGAGAAGGGACTTCGCTGCGCCAAGGTGGTTCCATGCTGCCGCAAAACTCAGCGGCGTCTCGCCACTGCGATTACAGTAGTTGACATCGGCACCGGATTTCACCAGCTTCTTAATCGAAACTACATCACCATCACCCGCAGCGACCGCAAGAAGTTGGCCGAGCGACTGGGTTTTGGAATGGTGTTTATGCACCCCATTCCTGCGAATCGATTTTCCATTGCCAGATAACGGCATATCAGTCTCGCCTCGCATGAATTCTCACCGGCTTGCAATGCCCATACGTCGCGCCGCCGTGCCAGCAAATCGCCGGAACTGAATGAATCGCCCGACGCTCTGCTTCCCGGCAATCACGGGCAATCCCAACAACCATCGACGGGCAATTACTATCCACCGGACCTCTTCTCTTGCATCGCATTTCACAGTTCCGCCGACCGTGCGCTTTCGCCATCCAGCTTGCTCCTCCGAATTAATTATAACATATCGCCATGAAGAACATTTAACGCGCATTCTCTACAGCCGGAACTGCGTCGATTGACTCCCCATCCCCGCGCGCTTTCCGCCGATATTGCCGGGGACTCAAACCAAATCGCTCGTGGAACGCGGTGCTGAGCTGCCGTGTTTCCTTGAACCCGCAGGCATCGGCGATTTCGCGCACCGGGCGGTCGGTGCCCGAAAGCAGCGATCGCGCCCGCTCGATCTGCACGCGGCGGATTTCCTGGTAGGGTGATCTGCCCAGCGCCTTGCGGAAACGCATCTCCAGCGTCCGCCGCGCGAGCCGCGTTTGATCAAGCAGGTCTTCGACGCTGATGTTGCGTCCGCCGCGGTCGCGGATGAATCGCACCGCCGCCGCCACTTCCGCATCGGGCAGGGCGATCACATCGGTTGAGCGACGGGTGATGACCTGCGCGGGATAGACCAGAATCGGCTGCTGCGGGCGCGGCGCGCCGGCGATCAATCGCCCCAGCAGCGATGCCGCTTCATGGCCGATCTGCTCGGTGTTCAGGCGGATGCTCGACAGCCGCACGCCGGATAATTCGCAGTGAATCTCATCATCGTCGACGCCGAGGACGGCCACTTCATCGGGCACGAGCGCGCCGAGGCTGGTGACTTCGCGGATAATCGCCCGGGCGCAGGCATCGTTGTGACAGAAAATGCCCACGGGGCGGGGAAGGGATTTCAAAATCTCGAGCCGCTGGGGGGATGGATCGTCCTCGGGACGCTTCAAAATCACGCACGGCTGGCTCTGCACGGTGGCGCAAAATCCTTCCTTCCGCAATCGGCTGTACTCGATATCGGAAGGGCCGCAGAAGGCGAAACTTCGGAGGTTTTTCTCGCGCAGGAAATAATCCGCGGCCATCACGCCGGTGGCGCGGTCGTCGGGAAACACGGAGGGAAGCGCAATCGGCGTCGTCAGCACATTCGCCACGTTGACGGCGGGGATGCCGCTGCGAATCAGCGGCTCCGCCTGCTCCTGCGAGCGCGCCTGAATGATGACGCCGCTGATGCCGTCCCCCTTGAGGGTGCTGACATAATCCGGATCGATCTGCGGGATGAATTCGACGTCCCACCCGCCGCGCAACTTGGCGAAATCGGAAATGCCCCGCAGCACACCCCGGCTGTAGCTGTACACCACATCGGCGTACAGGCGAATTCGTAAGTTGGCTGACATTTCTCTACTCCAAAAGCTCGCGATTAACCCGACTGCGTTAATTATGAACTAATCACCTGAAAATTGCATCCGGAACTGAGAATTTGGACCGGATTTTTCGGACTATTATTCCCAATTTAAGGTCTGGTTGGCGCTTACAGCGGATATCCGCAGCGGAAAGTCATTACAGGACGATCATCCGTTCTGGTACTCTACGCGCGTGAGGCATTTGCGTTACTTACCCCTGGCATTTCTGGTTGGGATGGAAGGATTTCTGGTTTTCTTTCCGTTCATGATGCTTTGCCTCGCGGTTCACATCGCCCTGCACGGGTTCTCCGCCAGCGCCAAATCCTGAGCATCACGCGATTTTCTGCTGCTCGCGCGGATGCGCCAGCAGCTTGCTGCGTAGATACTGGCCGGTGTAGCTCGACGGCGTTTTAACGATCTCTTCGGGCGTGCCCGCGGCGATCACTCGCCCGCCGCCTTCGCCTCCTTCGGGGCCCATGTCGATGATCCAATCGGCACACTTGATCACATCCAGATTGTGCTCGATCACCAGCACGGTGTTGCCCAGGTCGGCCAGGCGATTCAGCACGTTCAGCAGGTTGTGAATATCCGCGAAATGCAACCCCGTCGTCGGCTCATCCAGCACGTACAGCGTGTGCCCCGTCGCCGATTTACCCAGCTCCGTCGCCAGCTTCACGCGCTGGGCTTCACCGCCGGAAAGCTGCGTGCTGGGCTGGCCGAGCTTCACATAGGTCAGCCCCACATCGTTGAGCGATTGCAGAAGCTGTGAAATTCGTGGGAAATTCTCGAAAAACGCCAGCGCTTCCTCGATGCGCATGTTGAGCACATCGGCGATGCTTTTCCCACGATAGAGAATCTCCAGCGTTTCGGAGTTGTAGCGCGTGCCGTGACAGACTTCGCAATCGACAAACACATCCGGCAGAAAGTGCATTTCAATGCACTTGTTTCCCTGGCCCTGGCATGCCTCGCAGCGCCCGCCCTTGACGTTGAAGCTGAATCGCCCTGCCTCGTAACCGCGAATCTTGGCCTCGCGCGTCTTGGCGAACATCTTGCGGATCTCGTCGAACACACCCGTGTACGTTGCGGGATTGGAGCGCGACGTTCGGCCGATCGGGCTCTGATCGATCTCGATCACCTTGTCGATCTTATTGATCCCGTTGATCGCCTTGTGCGCGCCGGCTTTCACCTTCGAGCCGTTCAGCTTGCGCTTCAGCAGCGGGAGCAGCGTCTGGTTGATCAACGTCGATTTCCCCGATCCGCTGACGCCCGTGACGCACACCACGCCCCCCAGCGGAATGCGGACATCGACGTCCTTCAGGTTATTCTGCCGGCAACCGCGCAGTTCCAGCGCGTTTTTATCCGGGTTGACGGGCCGCCGCGCCTGCGGCGCGACGATGGCGTATTCACCCGTCAGATATTTGATCGTCGTGCTGTCAGTATTTTTCAGGACATCGGGCATCGGTCCGCAGCAGACGACTTCGCCCCCGTGCGCTCCCGCGGCCGGGCCGATGTCGATCAGGTAATCCGATTCCCGGATGCATTCCTCATCGTGCTCGACCATGATGACGGTGTTGCCGATTTCACGCAGGCGCTTGAGCGTGCGGATCAGCCGCGTGTTGTCGCGCTGGTGCAAACCGATGGTCGGCTCATCCAGCACGTAGCAGACGCCGACCAATCCGCTGCCCACCTGCGTTGCCAGTCGAATTCGCTGCGCCTCGCCGCCGGATAGGGTCGCTGTTTTGCGGTCGAGGGTCAGATACCCAAGCCCCACGTCCAGCATGAACCCGAGCCGCGAGGAAATCTCGCGCACGATCGGCTCGGCGATGGTGGTTCCCTCTTCCGTCAGGCGAAGATTCTCGAAAAATGTCCGCGCGGTTTGGACCGTCATCGCGGTGACATCGTGAATGCTGTATCCGGGCAGTTGCACGCCGCCCGATCCCGGCAGGGGAATCGCCACGGGCCCCGGCGTTGCGCTGTGCAGCCGGACCGCCAGCGCTTCGTTTTTCAGCCGCGCGCCGCCGCACACCGCACACGGCTGCTCGGAGGTGTACTGATGCAATCGCGTTTTGACGAACTCGCTTTCGGTATTTTCGAAACGGCGCTGGAGGTTGGGGAGCACGCCCTCGAACCACGTCCCCGATCCGTTGTCGCCGCGCTTGTCGGTGCCATCCATGAGAATCTGCTGGATTTTCTTGGGGATATCCTTGTAAGGACCGGTATATGAAATTCCAAAATCACGGCAGAACTGTCGCAGCACCCGGCTGTAATAGATGTTCATCCGCTTGCCGTTTTTCCGCCACGCCTCCACGGCGCCGTTTTCCAGCGACACCGCCTGGTCGGGGATGATCATCTCGGGATCGAACTCGCTGCTGGTGCCCAGCCCATGACACGCCAGGCAGGCGCCGTGCGGGCTGTTGAAGCTGAAAATCCGCGGCTCCAGCTCGCCGAGCGAAACATGCGGATGATCCGGACAGGCGAATTTTTCGCTGAAGGTTTGATCCGACCAGACATTCGCCTCCTTCTGCACCGCCACCACCACGACCCCGCGCGACAGCTTCAGCGCGGTCTCCACGCTGCCCGCGAGGCGCGAGCGCACTTCCGGCTTCAGGACGATCCGGTCCACGATCGCCTCGATCGTGTGAACCTTGGTTTTTGTCAGCGACGGTGTTTTATTGCCGGCGAGTTCCAGAATCTCCCCATCCACCCGCGCCCGCACGAATCCCTGCTTGGCGATCGCCGAGAATGTGTCCTTGTGCTCACCCTTTTGTCCCTTGATCAGGGGAGAAAGGACCATCACCTTCGTCCCGGCGGGATATTTCATGACCGCATCGACGATCTGCGAAGGCGACTGGCTGGCGATTTCGCGCCCGCAGATCCAGCAGTGCGGCGTTCCCGCGCGGGCGAACAGCACGCGCAGGTAATCGTAAATCTCCGTCGTCGTCGCGACGATGCTGCGCGGATTGGAAGAGGCGGATCTCTGCTCGATGGCGATCGTAGGCGGGAGGCCTTCGATCTCATCAATATCCGGTTTTTGAAGCTGCTCCAGAAACTGCCGGGCGTACGCCGACAGCGATTCCACGTATTTCCGCTGCCCCTCGGCATAGACGGTATCAAACGCCAGCGTCGATTTACCCGATCCGCTGAGGCCCGTGATGACGACGAGCTGATCGCGCGGAATATCCACGTTGATGTTCTTGAGGTTATGCTCGCGCGCTCCCTTGATACGGATGAATTTCATGGTTGGTGCTTTTCCGAATTGTTGCCGGAATTCGAACGGATCATTGTAGGATCGGCGCGGGCACAGGGCAAAGCGGTGTCGGCTTTGCCGTGGTAAAATTTCATTTGGGGAATTCCCCCCGGCGATGCAATACAATAATCTCCAGCATCCATGCGCGACCTGTTGCAGATTGTCGCCGCTTTTGAAGCGCTTGCCGCTGAGGGGAAGCCGGCGGCGCTTGCTACCGTCGTGGCGGTGGAAGGGTCTGCGTATCGGCGGCCGGGGGCGAGGATGCTTGTCGCCGGCGATGGCCGCACCTGGGGCACGATCAGCGGCGGATGCCTGGAGCGGGATGTCGCCCGCCGCGCGATGATGCTCATTCCCCAAATTGCTCACCAGCCGAAAAAACCGCGCGTTATTTGCTACGAGACCGACGGGGAAGATGCCACGGAAGAGGACGCTCGGCCGAATCTTGATCCCGGGCCGTCGCTGGGTTGCGGAGGACGGATCGAGATTCTCACCCAGCGCATCACTGCCGACGATCCCGGGCCGATAGCCGCACTGGCCGCCGTGGTTCGGCAGCGCAAAGCGGCGACAATGGCAACCATCATTCGAACCGGTTCGACCGATGATCGAGAAATCCTCATCGGCATCTGCATGACGAAAATCGGCGATGATTTAGTGGTCGGCAAAATTCCCGATGCGAAATTGAACGATGCGGTCGCCCAGCAGCTTTGCAGCTCGGTTCCGGGCGATCGCGGGTTTCAGATCGACCGGCACACGCTTTCGCGCGGTGGCTGGGCGGAGGTGTGGACGCAGCGGCTTGTGCCGTCGCAATCGCTGGCGATTTTCGGCGATGGGCACGATGTAGCGCCGCTCGTGGAAATGGCGCATCTGCTGGGATGGCATATCACGGTGATCGGCTCGCGGCCGATGGCGGCGCTATCGCAGAAATTCCCCAAGGCGGATCATTTGATCTGCAATCCGGACCCGACGGCCGATGATGCTCCGCCCGATGCCGCGGTGGTGGTGATGGGTCACAATTTTCGCCGCGACGCGGCCGTGCTGGGCGATCTGGCGCATCGGACGCATGATTACATAGGAATCCTCGGCCCCCGAAAGCGCACGGCCCGGCTGCTCGAATCGGCCGGCATTTCCGCCGCGGAGGAGAATATCTTTTCCCCAGTCGGGCTCGATCTCGGCGCGGAAACACCCGAGCAGATCGCACTGGCGATCGTGGCGGAAATCCAGGCGGTTTCCAGCGGCCGAAACGGAAAATCCCTGCGGAGTCGCGCGGGGCCGATCCATCTCCATTGTACGCAGCGGTAAACTCGTGAAATCCATCGGCGCAATCCTCCTGGCGGCCGGCAGCGGGTCGCGAATGGGACAAACCAAACAACTCATGAAAATCAGCGGCCAGTCGCTGGTGCGGCGAGCGGCGGTTGCGGCCATCGACGCGGGTTGCCAGCCCGTGATCGTCGTCACCGGCGCCGATGCAGAGGCCGTCGCGGGCGAGATACGCGCGCTTTCCGCCGAGGCGGCGCACAATTCGGATTGGCCGCGCGGCATGGGGACGTCGATCCGGTGGGGCCTCGCTGCGGCGCTGGCGAAGAATCCCGATCTGGATGCGGTGGTGCTTCTGCTGTGCGATCAGCCGCATCTCACGTCGAAAGTAATCGCGGATCTGCTGGCGACCTGGACCGCTCACGGCAAACCGATCGCCGCATGCCGGTATGGCGAAACGCTCGGCTCCCCCTGCTGCATCGGGCGCAGCCTGTTCGGAGAACTGGCGAATCTTGCTGATGACGAGGGGGCCAAGCGATTGATCGTTTCAAATCCCGCGGATGTTGCTGTTGTTTCCTGGCCGCAAGGGATTGACGATCTCGACACACCCGCGGATTGGCAGCGGTTTCGGCGTAAAGACAATTAATGACGTTGCTGTCGAATCGCGTTCAATGCAAATCCATTCAATGCAATGCAGGAGGGGCGGGAAAAACCATATGAGGCTCCTAGTGTTGCCTTTTTCTCGCATAGGCTTAACCATTGTACGTCCACGCATTATCAGTTCCAAGCGTGATTCTGAAATGCGATGAGCCCTTGTCCATGTTTCTGCTCGAATTTCTGGCTGACGCTGCCGACGGAGACGTTCGATCCATCGTGCAATGTGGAAGCGAGTTGCCGTATCATCTAAAAAGTTCGCGTCACCTTTAGTTCATCCCTCAGGAAAAAGACAACCGGCTTCTATTTCCGCGGCAACTCTCTGATCCACTTCCTCGCGACAGGCCGATCCGTTGTCGACAACGGCTTGGTGGAATGCTGAAGTTTTACCACAAGGAGGTCGCATAATACGCGGTTGAATATTTTTATAGCGTGTGCTTGAGACGCGGATGAGTTTTTTTACACTACGACGAATATTTTTAAAGCACTCCCAATCATTTTGGGCTTTGCTTTACACGTACCACACGATTATGCTCGAAAACAATGGTTGTAGTGGTCCAGTTCCAATCATAGTTAAGAAACAGCGGGCCGTCACGATCTTCTCGCCAACGTAACACACGCGGATCCATTGTAGGTTTACCCAATTTGCTGACGACTTGATCCGGAGTTAGACCCAATAACTCCCGCTCCGAATACGCAGGCCAAATAAACATGAGCGCACCAGTTTGGACAGCAAAAATCATCCATAGCAGGTACAGAATAATTGCGGGCGCGAGGTAGCGGCCGAAAAGACGAGATCGCTTACGCCATATCTTCGGATGGCGTCCAAATATCACCCATAATCCTGTACAAACTAATATGCCTGAAACAACGCCGTTTATTAAGTCATGCTTGTTCATCGATTCTCAATCTCGCCAACGGAAATCCACCCATCCGCGCTATCCTAAGAAAACTTAGCCTCCGGTGACAGTTCCATTTTTGTCAACCGACGCAGATATGCTGCCGTCAAGATGGATGAATTAAAGGATGAATTAAAGGTGACGCGGATGAATTAAAGGTGACGCGAACCATTATTGCTCCTCCACCTTCGTTGCCCGCTTTTTTCGCCAGCCTGCGGGCCGGCCGCGCGGACGCATGGTGTGCTGGAGCGACAAATGATTAACCATTCGCCCAGTCCAAATCTCGCTGCCCAGCGGGCGGGACCGCTTGATCGAATCCTTCACCATTTTCTCCTCCGCTTCGTTCTGCGGCAAGTTGACCGTCTGCAGCCAGCGCGCCGGAATATCGATGGGCCAACCACTCAGTAATTCGCGCAGCGGATGCAAACGATTTTGGCGGATGTGGCAACTGCCCCATCGCCAGTCCTGGGCGCGGCTCACCAGCCGCGCGCGCAGCGGATTGCGCTCCACGTAGCGCAAAGCCATCAGCAGGTGATCATCCTCCTCGATTGGAAAGCTTTTGAATCGACCCTGATATAGATGTCCGTGTCCCACCGCCGCGTGCGCATGCTTCCAGCGCTGGGCATGCGTCAGGGTCAGCCAGCGCATGAACGAGGTCAATTCACCGTCGGATGAGGGGTGGAGAATCAAGTGCCAGTGATTGGGCATCAGGCACCAGTCGAGGAGGCGGATGGGCACTCGGCGATGGGCCAGCAACAAGACTCGCTCAAAGGCGAGGAAATCATCGTCCTTTTTGAAGAGCCGAAGCCTGCCATTGGCCCGGTTGAGGACGTGATAGACCAACCCGCCGGGGGCGTTTCGGGCCATTCTTGGCATGGACCAAAGCGTATCCGCAGCCGATTATCATGTAAAGGTTCGCGTCACCTTTAATTTGCCTCCAGCCGATTATCATGTAAAGGTTCGCGTCACCTTTAATTTGCCCGTCACCTTTAATTTGCCTCGGGCGCAGCCTGTTCGGAGAACTGGCAAATCTTGCTGATGACGAGGGGGCCAAGCGATTGATCGTTTCAAATCCCGCGGAGGTGGCGGTCGTTTCCTGGCCGCAGGGAATTGACGATCTCGACACGCCCGCGGATTGGCAGCGTTTTCACGGCCAGGATGATTAACGTGGTTTCTCGATCAGAAAATACGCGCTGCCGCGGTCTTCGGGACGGGGATTGGCTTCGAGCACGTTGATGTGCCGGTCCAGCGCGTTTCCGCCTAACTCATCGATCCGCGATCTGAACCACTCGTAACTGAATCGGCATCCCCATTGCCAGCCTGGGGCGGGAGTTTCAAAATATCCCGGGTCCTCGCTGGCCAGCGAATAGACCGTCTGCACGATCAGAAACCGGCGGGCGAGGTTGTACGATTCTCGCAGCACCTTCGCGGGATCGCTGACGTGGTACAGGCCGCCGAGGTTTGCGACGATGTGGGTGCGCTCAAACGTCAAAGTCTCTGCAACGTCCGCGTGAACGAAATTCACGTTGGTCAGGCCGAGCCGTTGCGCGATGATCGGCGCTTTGGCGAATTGTCCGCTCTTGTCGTTGTCGATGCCGATGGAGCGATCCGCGCCGAGATGCCGGGCGGCCATCGCGTAATATCCGTCCGCGCAGAAAAGCTCGGTGAACGTAACCTGATCGGCAAGCTTGGCTTTGCACTTGGCGATTGCAAGCTGGATGTACGCGCGGATGATCGGCGATTTGGCAGCCTGGTTGGGGGCGTAAACGCCGGGGAGCTGGCGGTTGCGGGCGCCGAACAGGGAATAATCGTGATAGAGTTCACCCAGGTCGCTCAAATCGATTTTGCCGTTCATGATCTCACCGATGAATGAGTGCTTCCGTTCCGTGAGGGAGCGAATCATCCGTTACCTTTTCATAATTCGTATCCACATATTGATAAAAAATCTGCTCATAGGCGCGGGTTTTTCGCGAAGGCAGGTTGTCGTAGCCCCCGCCGCCGGCCTGCTCGACGATCAGCGGATTATTCTGATTTTTCATGGTTTGCACCATCAGCCGCTGGTCGGCATCGTCGGAAAAATAGCCTGGCGCCATCATCATCTGGCCACCGGCAAAGGGGCGGCCGGTATCGACATAAAGCATCGTCATATACGGCAGCGCGAGAATTCGCTCGTCTTTTGCGGTATGCGTGTCGATGAAATCGATCAGTTTGAAATAGGGATGATTCGGCAATTCGGTTCTGAGCCGCGTGACGAAAGCCTGAGGGCGGTGGATGTAAAACTCGGTGAAATCGCGGGCAAAATAGGGGTTGAACTGCCCAAGCGTGTGCTTAACGACCCCGGCCCAGACGCTGATGATCATGCTGATCGCAAGAACAACAAGGGCGAGAACGCGCCACGCTTGAATCTTCGTCGTCAGCATAGCGGCGATGAACGCGACGAGCACCCAGGCGGGCGCCACCGATTGGATCAGATGCGCCTGCTCGGAGCGGTGAGCGGATTGGATGAGCGAGAGCGCCGCGTAAACAATCGTGACGGTCGCGAAGCATCGCCTGGGTTTATCCAGCCGTTTCCAAATCGCGGCCAGGGCAATCGCCGCTGCGCAGGGAATTGCCCACCAGATGAAATAGGAAATCGCGGAAAGGTTTTCCCCGTCGCTCATTGGGTTCGAAAGGGTGAAGCGTGGAAAGGGGAGATTCAAGCCGATGGCATGATGGGCCGCGCCGAGGGTCGAATCAGCAATATATTTTCCCAGGGCACTGCGGGTGATGAGAAAAAGCAGCCAGGGTGAGTCCGCTGCAAGAATCAGTCCCGGCAGCACGATCAACGCGCGGGTCCACGATTTTTCGACGATGAGGACGGCGAGCACGGCTGCGCAGAACGCGTAGGCGCCCTCGTCGGGTCGATAGAGCCCGGTGATCGTGACGGCAATCGCCAGCAGCGCCAAACGGATCGTGCGAGGTTGCCGGACATATAACGATGTGCAAAAGAGCACGAGGGCGGGGCCGAGATAGATGTAATATTTATAAAATCGCGGCAATTGCGCGACCGCCAGCGCGGTGACGATGAGAGCGATTGCGTTGCCGCTCATTTGCCGTGCCGATAGGAAGATCAGGAGGAATGCGGTGGAATAACCGAGGGCGCACAGGAGCAATTCGGCGGCGATCGTTCCTCCGCCGATGCGCTGGGCGGCGTATGAAGCGTAGAACGTCAGCGGGCCGTAGGTGCTGCGAAAATCGACGAACGGATGCTCGCCAAATCGGATTTGCTGCGCGCCTGCAAGCTGGTGTCCGGCGTCGGCATCGACGAGGACCACTTCGGGGATGGGCGTGCGGATGATCGTTCCGAGAAAAGCCGCGAGGAAGACCGATAGGGCGATCACCGCTTGCCGCCGAGCGACCCCCATTTTTATACCCCGGCGCCGAGCTCCGCGCGCGTGGATTTTCGGCGTGACCCCCGCTGCACGCGCGGCCGGCCGAAGGCGTCCGTTTCGGTTTTGACTTTGCTTTGGCGATCAGCGGCGAAGAGTCCCTCGCTCAATTGCTCTGGATTTTTCGCCTGCGCCAGCGCGTGTTCCAGACGCTTCCTGGCGAACGCCACATATTGCTCGCTCTGATCGATCCCGAGAAATTTTCTTCCCAGCAGTGCGGCGGATACCACGGTCGTGCCACTGCCGTTGAACGGATCGACCACGACATCGCCGGGATTGCTGCTGGCGCGGACGATGCGGTCGAGCACGCCGATGGGCATCTGGCATCCATGCCACCCCTCGCGCTCCTTGAAAGTTCCGCAGACGCGGCTGATGTTCCAGGTGTCGCTCTCGGCCGCGAAGAAATCCCCGGTCGCCTCCTGCGGACGGAGAAACCAGACATCATCCGGCAGCTTGCCCTTGGGGTTGGCGCGGGCGTCTCCGTAGGTGGTTTGCCGGGCGCTGGCCACGCGCACCGCATCGGCGTTGAACGTAAAGTTCTTCTCGTCCTTCGTGAAATAAAGGATGTGCGTGTGGCTCTTGGCGAACATGCGCTTGGTCTGCTGGCCGAAGGTGTAATGCCAGATAATCCAGTTGCGGAGATGGAACCCAATTTTTCGCCGGGCGATGACGCAAAGATCGGCGGCATATTCATCGCCGATGGCGAGGTAAAACGATCCATCCGGCTTCAGGGCACGGTGGACGGCGCGCATCCAGTCCTCGGAAAATTTCAGGTAATCTTCCTGCTTGCGCTCATCTTCGTAGCCGTGATAGAGATATCCGATGTTAAACGGCGGATCGGCGAACACCAGGTCAATCCATTGCTCCGGTCCATGATTCAAATAGTTGATGCAGTCGGCCTTGATGATTTGGTCGAGTTGATCCATATACTTGCTATTGTATGAGGTTTGTCGATGTTGCCCAATAGTTGTGCTTTTTGATAACAGATTCTGTGCTTTTTGATTCAGCTTGCGGGCAGCCGAGCGATGAGCTTTTCGTCGATTGTGCATGGTTCCGCTTATAATCGCCGGAATTGTGGCCGGTGATTCTCCTTCTTCCCAGGGTTCGGTTAATCCTTCGGCGGGGCCGATTTTACGGCTCATTGACGCCAATGCGAATCGCGCCCGCGAAGCGCTTCGAGTGCTGGAGGATTACGCCCGGTTCATCCTCAATCATGACCACCTCAGCGGTGAAATCAAACATCTTCGGCATGAAATGACGGCCGCGCTCGCGCCGATGTTGCCGGAGGCGATCGTCTATCGTGATACGCCCGGTGATGTGGGGACGAACATCAAAACCCCGGCGGAGCAAACTCGGCATGAGCTGGGCGATGTGGTGATCGCCGCCGGCAAACGCGCGGGGGAGGCGTTTCGGGCGCTGGAGGAGTACCTGAAAATTCTCCAGCCGGCGGCTTCGGTGAAAATCGAGCAGATTCGATATCGGCTGTACGCCATCGAGCAGCAGATCGCGCTGACGATCCGGCCGGCGCGGCGATTTGAGGCGGTGCGGCTGTATGTGCTGATCACCGAATCGGCCTGCAAACAGCCGTGGCTCCAGACCGCGAAGATGGCCATCGAAGGTGGGGCGGATTGTCTGCAGCTTCGGGAGGAGAATCTGCCGGATGGGGAATTGCTCGCTCGGGCGACCCAGCTTGCGCAACTCTGCAAATCGAGCGGAATTTTGTGCATTATTAATAACCGTGCGGATATCGCGCTGGCCGCGGGGGCCGATGGGGTGCACCTGGGGCAGAATGACATGCCGGTGATCGCGGCGCGGCGCATCGTGGGAAATAGCAAAATCATCGGGGTGAGCACGCATAATCTGGCCCAGGCCCATCGCGCGGTGGCGGATGGGGCCGATTACATTGGGGTCGGGCCGATTTTCAAAAGCTCGACCAAACCCCGCGATTTTGTGGCGGGTTTGGAGTATGCTGAGGCGGCGGCGCGCGAGATCGCGATCCCGAAAATCGGCATTGCGGGCATCACGCCTGAAAATGTCGATAAAGTTCGGGCGGCCGGGATTGGCGCGGTGGCCGTGACTGCCGCTATCACCGCCCGCGATGATGTCGCCGCGGCGACTCGGCAGTTGAAAAAGATGCTCATGGATTAGCAAGCACCAGGACAAGGATGTCCCAGCAGGCGATTGTCATTTCGGTTTCATCGGCTCCTTCCACTCGGCGGGAGGCGCGCCCCACCAGTTTCGTTGCGCATGCCAAGCTGATCTCGGCACTAACGCTGCTCAGCCGCGTTCTGGGCATGGTGCGCGAGAGCGTGGTTGCCAATTATTTCGGGGCGACCGTCGTCGCGCAGGCGTTCAGCGTCGCTTTCTCCATCCCCAACCTGTTCCGCAAACTGCTCGGCGAAGGGGCGCTCTCGGCGGCGTTTATTCCGCTGTACGCGCAGGCGATTAAATCCGGCGATGAAGCCGAGGCGAAACGCTTCGCCGCCGCCAGCGTCAATCTGCTGGCAATGATCCTGCTTGCCGTGACGGTCGCCGGGGAAATCATCCTATGGCTCACCGCCCGCCTGATCGATCTTCGGCCCGACAATCTGCTGGTGGTGAAGTTCACCGCGATCATGCTGCCGTATGTGATTCTGGTCTGCGGGACGGCATTTCTCAGCGGAATTCTGCAGGTTCATAAACGATTCGGCATTCCAGCGCTAACGCAGACGCCGCTTAACATCATCCATATCGCGGTCATCATCTTCGGCGCGAAATTGCTGTTTCTGCGGCCTGGGCATCCGGACGAGGCGCTTCAGGCGCGGCTGGCGTACTGGCTGTGCGCGTTCGTGCTGATCGCGGGATGCGTGCAGATTTCGATGCTGATTCCGTCGCTGCGGCGGATTGGATTTCGGTTCATGTGGACGGGAAATCTATGGACGCCGGCGGTGAAAAAGCTGCTGACGCTTTCGATTCCCGTGGCCGTGAGCGCCAGCGTGCTGCAGATTTCCGTGCTGCTGGACAAGGGCATCACGCTGCTGCTGACGGCGGACAAGAACCCGGCGGTGAAGCTGCATCTGCTGGGGCATATCTGGAATTATCCGCTGGCGATTGGAGCGGCGGCGCGGCTCAACTGGGCGCAGATGCTCTACCAGTTTCCGCTGGGCGTTTTCGCGACGGCCGTTGCCACGGCGATTTTCCCCAGCCTCAGCGCCGATGCGCACGACAAGGACACGGAGAAATTCAAACGGGTGCTTCGGCAGGGGATTGTGTTCACGTTGCTGGAGGGATTTCCCGCGAGCCTGGGGCTAATCCTCGTGAGATATCCGACCGTGCGATTGATTTTCCAGCATGGGAGTTTCACGCGCGATGACACGCAATGGGTGGCGATGTCGGTGGTGTTTTACGCCGCGGCCATCTGGGCGTTCAGCCTGCAGCAGGTGCTGAACCGGGCGTATTACGCGCTGCACGACACGGTGACGCCGCTGATTCTTTCGGTCATCACGATTGCGGTGAACACGGCGGTGGAGGTTCCGCTGTCGTTCACGCGGCTGCACGAAGCGGGAATCGCCGCGGGAACACTGGCCAGCTTCGCGCTTCAGGCGGTGGTGATGCTGATCATGCTGGACCGCAAAGCCGGAGGATTGGGGCTGGGATCGCTTGCTCGCGACGTGCTGAAGATGCTGATCGCCAGCGCGGCAATGGCGGTTGCCTGCCTGCTCGTGCAGCGGCTGGGGCAGTATCCGCATGGGGAGGGGCATCTTGCCAGCGCCGAGCAGTTGATAACTCTTGTTTGCGTCGGGGGATGTGCGTATATCGGAGCCTGCCTGCTGCTGGGCCTTCGCCTGCCCACAAAGATGGGCTCAGCCTGATTGCTAGAAGCGCCCTGCGCGTTTACCCCAAAAATCTGAATATTTTTATCATATTGCGTTTTTCTCCCCGCAAGTAGTGTGATAGCCGTTATGCGGTAGGTTAACGGATCCGCATAGCAGTTCATTCATTTCTTGGCGAAGGAGACATCCTATGCGGCGCACCACCTCCCGGCGGCATTACGCGATCGAAGAACTCGAATCCAGGACCCTGCTCTCCACCGTGGCGGGTTTGGATTACGGATTTTACGAGGGAAGCTGGACCGAGCTTCCCAACTTCAGCACGCTTACGGCCGTCAAGAGCGGTGTGACGCACAACGCCGACCTTTCCATCCGGCTTGTTGATACCGATTACGGGTTCGACTGGAACGGGTTTATCACGCTGCCCACGACGGGGACTTACTATTTCTATGCCGCGTCGGATGACGGCAGCGAGATTTCCATCGACGGGTCGATGGTGGTGGATAACGACGGCGAGCATTCGTACAAGGAGCACACCGGCTCGGTGAACCTCTCGGCGGGGACGCACAGCATCAATATCGAATACTTCCAGGCGGCGGGCGGGCAGGAGCTGACCGTCAGTTACCAGGGCCCGGGGATTTCCAAGGAGGCGATTCCCGATTCGGTGCTGACCTGCACGGCGCCGGCGAATGTGGATGTGAGTTCGTTTGGCGCGGTGGGGAACGGAACGACCAACGATTCCACGGCGATTCAGAACGCCATCAACGCCACGCCGGATGGCGCGACGCTGGATCTGGATTCGGGCAAGACGTATCTGCTGGACACGGGGCTGACGATCAACCGGCCGATCAATGTCGAGGGGAACGGCGCCACGCTGCTGCTGGATACATCGGCGTATCCGCAGAATGAGACGGTCTATTATTCCAGCCCGCTGGCATCGACGGATTACACGTGGACGCAAACGGTCACCTCGGGGCAAACCTCATTCAACGTGGCGATTTCCACGAACGTTCTGATTCCCGGCGACACGGTGTTCGTGCAGCTTGGGACCGATCCGAACGACAGCAGCCAGCCGAACTGGGCGGAAGTGTGCCAGGTCACCGCCAACACGGGGTCGGTTGTTACCATCAACATGGCGGTGCCGTACAACATTACCCAGGGCTCTTTGTCCAATAGCATTCAGCGCATCACCGATGTGGTGCAGAACGTGACTTACAAGGACGTGGGATACAACTTCGTTTCCGGGACGACGCCGGATGCGAACCTGTGGCTCTCGATGGCCCGCAACGTGACGGTCAGCAATCTCACCGGCACGTTCACGATCATGGCGAATATTACCGATTCCCAGGATGTCACGGTGACCGGCTGCAGCGGGGCGCTGGACAAGCTGACGAGTTCCGGCGGTCGGCTGGTGTCGGGCTGGCAGGATGATGGGCTTTCGGTCACCAACTGCACGGCCAACGATGCGTATGATTCCTCCATCATCTTCCTGGAAAGCTGGTCGCGCGGGACGACCATCACCGGATTGACGGTGAACTCCACGTTCGCGGGCAATACCACCGGCGACGTGTTCCATTTCACGGGCAGCAGCTATGGCACGTATGCGAACAACATCACGATCAACAATTCCAGCGCGGTGAACCTGGTGGAAAGCGGGAGCCAGCCGGCGACGTATTCATTTGGAACCGTCACGATCAACGGCGCGGTTAACTCGGCGCCGTTGACGCTGGTGTCGGACCTGATCACCGGCGGGCAGAGTTACAACCAGACGGACACCACGACGGTTTCACCGTCGCCGGTGACGATCGGCTCCAACTGGAACGACTACCAGATTCCGCTGTGCAGCGGCGTGGTGGAATCGATGACCTTCACGCTCTCCAGCACGACGGGCGTCAGCAGCATCTTCGTGACGGCGAGCAACGGCGGAGGGATGAACCTGATCGGGCAGCTCACGGCCGGGGTTCCCAAGACGTTCGCGCAGTTCTTCGGGACGGATTATCCGTTCAATTCGCCCAGTGCGCCGAATAAGACGATTTCGTTTTATACGGGCACGGTGCCGGCGGGGACGACGCTGACTTGGAGCGTGACTTATTATGATACTTAATGCCCCACGGCGACGCCGTGGGCGTTTGGGGAGTCAGCCCATGTAGGCGGCGAGGCCGGCGAGGGCGGCGGCGGTGAGGACCATTCCGAGGACGATGGTGATGAACAGGCCGGCGGCTTCGCGCGGGACCTGGGTCATGGTGCGGCATTTGACACATTTGTAGACGATTGCGACAGACAGGCAGAGCGGCAGCAGCAGCAGCGGCCAGAGCCAGGGCTGGGCCCAGATGGGCAGGGGGTCGAAAAACGGCGTGTATGCGAGCGATGGGTGCATGAAATTTTTGTCCATCAGGTTGAAGCGCGCTGGGCGGAATCGATGATCACCAGGAGGTTGAGCATTCCCGCGACGGCGGTGTAGAGGGCGCCGATTTCCCACGACCGTGAATGCGAAGAGGGCCAGGATTCCAGCGCCGATCCGGGCGGAGGATGGGCGGCGTTCACCGAGACGGACGATGCCAGCAGGGCAATGGGACCGCAGAGAATCTGCCCGAGATACCAGGGTTTATCGGCGAGTTCCGCCTGTGGCTGGTGATAGAGAGCCGGGCCGATGGAGTGGTCGCGGTCGTCATCGGCGGGATCGCGGGCCTGCTCGGCGCTGGAAGGATCGACGCGTGTGTAGAAATCGAACATTTGATGGCTGCGTGTGTTGTAGCGCTGCACGAGCTGGGTCATATAGCCGTATTGTCCCCAGCCCGGCGGGTCGGCGATGCGGATGCCGCCGACGAGGAGGCCTGCGAGGAACAGCGCGACGATGGCGATGCCGGCGGTGATTCCGCGCGAGCGCTCGCCGATCATGAAGTATCCGCTGACTGGAATCAGCCAGGCAAGCAATACGACCGCGACCACGGACGGGCTCTTGGCTTGGGACATCGGATATTACTTTAAGCGGGCCGCGGGCGAATTCAAAACATCTCCGATGGGACTTTTGCCGTTGCGGTGAGGAACCAGCGCCAGCGAGCCGAGGATCAGTCCGATCGCGCAATGTGCGGCGGCGCATGTCCATGGGCTGCTGGGAAGAACGATGGGAATATCCTGATTGAGGTTGGTCAGATGATACGCCAGCGACCGCTCGGTCCAGGCGGGCTCGCCGGTGAGGATGCCGTTGATCGTCAGCGGCGGACTCAGCGTAACGAGGTGTGCGGCCAGGGAATCGTGCCCGCTGCTGAGGAGGAAATTGCACAGCCAGATCGGCCAGGCCAGCCATAGCAGGCCGAGAATTACCGCGATAGCGGAGGCGAAGATTGGCGGGATTCCCGCTCGCGCCAGCAGCAATGAAAATCCGGCAATGGGAACTGCGTAACAGGCGAGAACCAGCACGCACGCGGCCCATTGCGAAAAAGGGTCGGCGCCTTTCATCACCGCGCCGAACCAGACGATCGTGATCGGCAGCAGGACGAGGGCAAATCCCAGCGATGTGGTTCCAATGGTTGGGTTCTGCAGCACGATGGGTGGAACCAGAAACGTCGCGATAAGCAGTCCGCCGATGAACAGGCCGAGCGAATCTCCCGCCGCCCACCAACATGCGGCGGATGCTGCCGACGAGATGACGATCAGGGGCAGATATCCGGCGATTCCCGCGTTCTCATTCGGGTTTTGGGGTGGACTCGTCATTTGGACTCTGGGGATTTTCGACGGGTTTCTCATCGCCGGCGGATTTTTCCTCGCGGTCTTCCTTGTCCACTTTGGCCATCGCGACGAGCTTGTCCCCCTCGTCGAGCTTGATGAGGCGGACGCCGGCGGCGTTGCGGCCGGTTTCGCGGATTTCCTGCACGCCGGTGCGGATGAGTATTCCGCGCTCGGTGATGAGCATGAGTTCATCGACATCGGTGACGAGTTTCATTCCCACGACGTCGCCGTTGCGTTCGTTGGCGTCGATGTTGATGACGCCGCGGGTGCCGCGGCCCTTGACGGGATAATCTTCCAGCGGAGTTCGTTTGCCGTAGCCGTTGACGCAGCCGGTGAGGACTTTCACGCCGGCATTTTCACCATTGGCGACGACGAGCATGGCCACGACCGCATCGCCTTCGCGTTTGAAGCGTGCGCCGGTGACGCCGCCGGCGGGGCGGCCCATGGCGCGGACATCCGTTTCCTCGAAGCGGATCGCCAGCCCACTCTTGGTGCCCAGGATAATGTGGTCCTTGCCGCCGGTGACGCAGACATCGATCAGCGAATCGCCCTCTTCCATGCCGATGGCGATGATGCCGTTGGAGCGGATGTTGGCGTAGGCGCTGAGGGCGGTTTTCTTGACGGTTCCCTTGGCGGTGGCGAAGAGGAGGAACTGCTCGCCGCCGGTGAAATCCTTGATCGCCAGGACGTTGGCGATTTTTTCCTTGTCCTGGAAGGAGAGTAGGTTGGCCGCGGCCCGGCCCTGGCTGGTGCGGCTCATCTCCGGGACGTCGTAAACGCGCCGCTCGTACACCCGGCCCTGGTTGGTGAAAAACAGCAGATAGTCGTGCGTGTTGGCGACGAACAGGTGCTCGACAAAATCGCCTTCCTTGGCTTCGGAGCCGCGAATTCCCCGACCGCCGCGGCCCTGGCTGCGGTAGGTGTCCACCGGCAGGCGCTTGACGTATCCCTCGTGGGAGACGGTCACCACCACGTCTTCAGAGGCGATCAGCGCTTCCATGTTGTAGTCGCTCAGGCTGCCCTCGACTTTGGTGCGGCGGTCGTCGCCGTATTTTTCTTTCATCTCCAGCGTGTCTTCGCGAATGATGTCCAGGACTCGGTTTTCGTCGCGGAGGATCGCCTCGTATCCCTCGATTTCGTCGACCACCTCACGGTATTCGTTCACGAGCTTTTCAATTTCCAGGCCGACGAGCTGGATGAGCTGCAGGCGCCCGATCGCTTCGGCCTGCGCCTGCGTGAGCAGGACGGGCCGGGCCTCGGTGCGGGCGAGCAGGACTTCGGGAATGCGCGGGGCGCTCGGGTGATTGCGCGGGATTCGGAAGGCGCGCTCGCGCAGCTTGGCGATGGCTTCATCGCGGGTTTTACAGGAGCGGATCAGCTTCACCACTTCGTCGATATCACACACGGCGAAGATGAGGCCCTCGAGAATGTGGCCGCGCTGCTGGGCCTTGCGCAGCAGGAACTTTGTCCGCCGGGTGATGACTTCCTTGCGGTGCTCGATGAAATGCTGGATCAGTTCCTTGATTCCCATCGTGCGCGGCTGGCCATTGACCAGCGCGATGTTGATGAGGCTCACGGTGACCTGACAGGGGGTGTATTCGAAAAGCTGGCGAATGATGAGGTTCGGATCCGCATCGCGCTTCAGATCGATGACGATGCGGCATTTATATTGCCGGCCGCTTTCATCGTTGATTCCCGAAATGTCCTTGAGGACGTCCTTTTTCACGCACTCGGCGACCGATTCGACAATGGATTTGCGAATCACGCCATAGGGAATCTCCTCGATGATGAGGGAGTTTCGGCCGTTTTTCTGCTCTTCGACTTCGATTTTTGCCTGGAGCGTGAGCCGCCCCCGGCCGGATTTGTATCCTTCGACGATTCCGTCCTTGCCGCGGATGATTCCGCCGGTTGGGAAATCGGGGCCGGGGACGATATTGAGAAGCTCCGCCAGCTCGCAATCCGGATGATCGATGACGTGGACGATCGCATCGCAAATCTCGCGCAGGTTGTGCGGAAGCAGATTGCAGGCCATGCCCACGGCGATTCCGGTCGATCCGTTCACGAGCAGGTTTGGAAACTTGCTGGGGAAAACCCTCGGCTCTTCACGGGTTTCATCGTAGTTGGGAACGAAATCGACGGTTTCCAGTTCCAGATCGTCCATGAGCTGCATCGCCGGCGCGGTCATCCTCGCCTCGGTATATCGCATGGCCGCGGGGGGATCGCCGTCGGTGCTGCCGAAGTTGCCCTGGCCGTCGATCAGCGTATAGCGGAGGTTCCAATCCTGCGCGAGGCGGACGAGGGTTGGATAAATGACGGCCTCGCCGTGCGGGTGATAATTACCGCTGGTGTCGCCGGCGATCTTGGCGCATTTGCGGTGCTTGCTGGCGGGGCCGAGGTTCAGATCGTTCATGGCGACGAGGATTCGCCGCTGGCTGGGCTTGAGGCCATCGCGGACATCGGGCAGCGCCCGGTCCATGATGGTGCTCATCGCGTAGGTAAGATAACTGTCCTGTAATTCCTGTTCGATCTGGAGGTTTTCGATCCGATCGGCGGGGGGCGGTGTTGGTATTGTTTCTGCCATAGAGAACCGAAAATTCTACTCGATTTGGGGGACAAAATCTTCCATGGCAAGGGCCTCATTTGCTGATCAGGGAAAGCCTAATACGATCGAACAAATAAGCCGGGAATTCTTATGAAATGACGGGGATTGCGTGTGACGAGCAACTGCCCATGCACCAGTGCGACCGAAGCGATCATGGCGTCGCAATCGCCAATGGTTCGTCCTGCCTTTAAGGTAGTTGATTTGATAACAGCGTAGCGCAGCGTTGCCGCGGCATCAAATTCCAAAATGATGAAGCGGGCCAAAATTTGCTCCACTCGATTCAATTTTCTTTGACGATCGGTGGACATTTCGGGACCGACCCGGAACTCCGCATCGTTTATTCTCGAGGTAAACAGCGTTTCTCCCGCGAGAAGCAGTTATCTAATGGCGGAGCTAATCGATTGATGCGCGTGGCCGACCGGCTTGCGACCAAGATCGATCAGGGCCGTAGTATCAAGAAGAGCCATGCGATCGTCTCCGATTTCGGCTATCGCGACGCTGCCTCACGATTTCCTCGACCGCATCAACTGCCTCATCGCTCAGTGGATCGCTTTCGATAGATTTTAGCCATCGATCAAAGTCGATAGGCTGATGCACCACACGTTTAATGGTTTGGCTGAAGGATTCGCCGTTTTGCTTGACCCCTTTCAAGCGGCGATAGGCCTCCATGTCGATTTTGATTGTTTTGGTAGCCATGAATGCTCCGTGTACGTGTGTGTACATTGTTCTATCTACAAACCGCTACCCCTTCAAGAAGGAGGCTTGGGCCTGTAGCCTATGACGGAAAAATGCTCGGCTGGGCGACAGGAAATGTCCGAATCTGTCACAGAATGTCCTCTGGGGGGAGGGGGGCAGACATCGTAATAGCACGAGGCGTGCGCGTACAATCTGCTATTGATGAGATTCATTGTCCTAACTTATACCTAACCTATGTCTACTTGCAAGAAAAATCGAGTGGTGGAATTTTTGCGTGATGGCATGGGCTCCCAGGGGAACGCCGGGCTGCGCCCGGCCGCTAAATATTAGAGCGATCTAACTCTTGTGATCTAGCGGTTTCAATCGGCCTCAGCAAAATTCAGGAAGCGATTGTGGATTATCCGATGGATTCGGATACAATTTGGGTCTTGGTTCCGACTTTATCCGGCCATTAAATCCCGGTGGAGTTGAGAGTCTTTTTCTTTGCGGTGAAGAGACGGCGTCTCCTGTCCCGATTTTTGTTGGGATAAGCCACGCCGACCCTGAGGTTGCCGAAGGGCCCGCGAAAGGCAGACTGAGCACATGGCTATCGATCCGCGTTTTCTGGCCGAGTCCGGCCACGCTATCTTCACGGGTAACGAACTGCTGGTGAAGGGCGCTCTCGAAACCGAGGGCGGCGTCAATCTTCTCACCGGTTATCCCGGATCTCCCGTGGCGGGGTTCTTCGACATCCTGGGGGATATCGGCGATCTGCTTTCGGCCAAGGGGATTCGAGCTTTTCAGGCGAACAACGAAGCGCTGTCGGTGGCGGCCGTCAACGGCAGCCAGATGGCGGCGACGCGCGCGATCGCGACGTTCAAGAGCGTGGGCGTGCATGTGGCGTCCGATGCGCTGGCGCTGGGGAACCTTGCCGGGGCGCATCCGCAGGGGGGCGCGGTGATCATCATGGGGGAAGACCCGTGGTGCGACAGCACGCAGGTGCCGGCCGACAGCCGATTTCTCTGCGAGCATCTGCGCATGGCGGTGGTGGAGCCGGGGTCGCCGCAGCAATTGAAGGACTGGATCGACCTGTCGTTCAAGCTGAGCCAGTCGGCGGGGCTTTATGTGGGATATATCTGCACGGTGGCGCAAGCTGATGGCGGGGGGAGCGTGGTGTGCAGGGCGAATCAGTTTCCCGCGCTGAGCACCCGGCAGAAGTTTGAGATGGATACGAAGAAGATCGACCTGGACAAGGTCTTGCTGCCGCCGCGGACCTGGCGGCGGGAGTTGCTGTTTCCCGAGCGGTTTGCGACGACGAAGCGTGTGGCGCGCGAGCTGGGGATGAACCGGATTAAACCCACATCGGAAGTGGGATCGGGCCAGCCGGCGCCGCTGGGGTTCATCGTCACCGGAATGGCGGGGCCGTACCTGGAGCATGTGCTGTTCGATCTTGGGCTCTCGGGGATGTTTCCGATTTTGCAGATGGGGATGAGTTATCCTGCGGATGTGGAACTGGTGGCGGAATTTTCCGGGCTGTGCCGGGACATGATCGTAATCGAGGAGCGGCGGAGTTTTCTGGAGAAGAATATTCGGGATGGGCTGTTCCAGATGCTGCCGCACGAGCGGGCAGTGGAGATCGCGGGACGGCTGTATGGCAAGACGTTTCCGGGCGGGATGGCGGGGATTCCCGAGACGCGCGGGCTGAATTTTTCGGTGCTGGCGCAGCGGATTATTCCGCTGATCCAGGGGACGGCGGAAATCGATCCGCACCGGCGGAATGGACGGCTCAGCGAAGAGCTTGAGCGGCTTGGACGGCTCAGCAAGCAGAAGCTGGACGTGCTGACGGGAAATATCGTGGTGCGCACACCGACGTTTTGCCCGGGATGCCCGCATCGCGACAGCTCATCGACGCTGCTGGAATTGCGGCGGAATTTGGCGGATTCGAAATACATGGCCGAGCATCACGGGATGGGGCCGGTCGACCTGGTGGCGCATGGGGACACGGGCTGCTACACGATGCTGATGTTCGCGCCGACGGAGCAGCTCATGCACAATTACAGCGGCATGGGTTTGGGCGGCGGGACGGGATCGGGAATCGATCCGTTCATCACCAACAAGCAGATCGTGTTCATGGGAGATGGAACTTTTTTCCATTCGGGGCAGGTGGCGATCAGCAATTCGATCAAGACAAACCAGGATATCACGTACATCATCCTGGAGAACAAGACAACGGCGATGACGGGGCACCAGGAACATGCCGGCACCGAGCTGGATGTGCTGGGGAACCGGTCGTTCATTCAGGATATCGAGGAGATCGTGCGCGGGATGGCGGGGACAAGCCCGCTGACGGTGGCGAAGCTGTCGCCGGCGAATCGGACGCAGTATCGGTCGGTGCTGGAGAACACGATTCTGAGCGACGGGGTGAAGGTGGTCATCGCGGACAAGGAATGCGGGATCACGCACCAGCGTACGGTGATGAAGGAAGAGCGGAAAGTGGTGAAGAAGTTTGGATATCTTCCCCGCAAGACGCACATGAATATCACGCCGGAGGTATGCGAGAACTGCCTGGAATGCACCAAGGCGACGGCATGCCCGGGGCTGACGACAATCGACACGGATTATGGGCGCAAGATCGACACCGATCTGACGTGGTGCGTGAACGACGGGGCGTGCGAGCGGGTGCGGGCGAGCAATGAAATTGCCGAGGGCGTGAAGCCGTGCCCGAGCTTCGAGCAGGTGACGGTGATCCGCAAGAAGCGGCGGAGATATACGCTGCCGAATCTGGACCTGGATAAATTGCCGGAGCCGGCGCGGGCGCACGAGATGAAGACGCCGGGCAGCGCATGGCGCGTGCACATGAGCGGCGTAGGTGGGATGGGGATCGGCGTGGTGGGGGCGATCCTGGTGCGGGCCGGGCACAAGGAGGGATATCACGTTGTATTTCAGGACAAGAAGGGGCTGGCGATCCGCAACGGCGGGGTTTTTGCGCAGATCACGTTTGTGAAGGAGAAACCGGAAGGGGCGGAGATATTTCCGATCACGGGGTCGATTCCTTATGGGAAGGCGGACCTGCTGCTGGGGATTGATATTCTGGAGGCGGCGCGGGCAATCGATCCGCGCGAGCAGTTCCGCATCGCATCGCCGGAGCATACGGCGGCGGTGCTGAATCTGCACAAGCAGCCGACGGTGTACGGGCTGCTGGGGAAGGATGATTTCGAGCCGGAGACGTTGCGCGAGCAGATTTTCGAGCGGTGCGATCCGCAACGAAGCTTTGCGACGAATCTGTCGGAAATCTGCGAGGGAAGGCTGGGGAGCAAGCAGTTTGCCAACATCATGATGCTGGGGCTGGCGTATCAACTGGGATTGATCCCGGTGTCGGCGCGCAGCATCGCGTGGGCGATCAAGGACACGATCCGGCGTGAACATCGGCGGAACCTGAAGGCGTTTAATATTGGGAGGAAATTGGCGCTGCATCCCGATGCGCTGCCGCGTCGGCCGGAGCCGGAAACGTGGAGTCAGCTTCTGACCAGCAAGATTCGCATTTTGCGCAAGACGCAGTTTCGGGGGCACCTGCTTTCAGAGCGATTGGAGAAGCTGTGCAATTTCGCGATGAAGCAGATGCGCGAGATTTCCGAATCGGCGAAATATGACCTGGTGCTGCGGATTTACGACCTGATGCAGTATGAGAATCTTGGCTTTGCGCGCGATTACGTTGAGAAGGTGCGAAAGACGTATAAGCGGGACAGCGCCGCGCGCGGATATGCGGCGACGCATGCGGTCATCCTGAACCTGGCGAAGGTGATGCTTATCAAGGATGAGCCGTATGTGTCATATCTGCTGACGCGGTACGAAAAGAAACAGCGGGATCTGGCTAAGTACCGGGTGGATGCGCTCAACGGGGACCGGCTGAAGTACCGGCATCACACAAGCCCGGAATTCAACATCGGAAAATTCCGGTTCCGATTGCGGCTGACGACGACGGATTGGCAATTGAAAATCGTGCGGCACATGAAGTGGTGGCGGAAACTGCCGGGGTGGCATGCGCGCGAGGTGGCGTTCCGGGATTGGTACGCGGGGCTGCTGGATCGCGTGAGCCTGAATACGGATGAGGCGTATGCGAAGGCGCTGCGGATTTTGCGGTGCGCGCAGGAGGTGAGCGGATACCGGGAGATTCGGTATCCGAAGATGGACGCCGTGAAAGCGGCGATTGAAGGGGAACTGCATCCGCCGACGAAGATGGATACGAGCGCCGCCGCCTCAGTTTCTGGATTGCCGGCCTCAGTTTGATCAGTGATGGGCCGATCGTGCTCGAGCGCCATATCGACTTCACGTTCGGTAGAATACGCGCATGACCTTCCCGGTCGTGTTCCACATTTTCGGTCGACCGATTGCTTCTCACGAGGTATGTGAATTAGCGGCATACACGGTCGGTGTGCAGACCTACCTAATCATTCAGCGGCGCCAACCGAAAGCTTCCTCGCGACGCGATCCCGGCCTCTGGCTCGTCGTATGGTGCGCTCTGGGCGCCATGGTCGGATCAAAATTGCTTGCCTGGATCGAAATGTCTCCCGATGAAATCGCTCAAATCAATGATTGGCGGTCGCTCCTGGGCGGCAAGACCATCGTGGGCGGGCTGCTCGGAGGATGGATTGCCGTCGAGCTGGCCAAGAAATATTTCGGAATCACCCAGCGCACCGGCGATGCGTACGTGGCGCCGCTGGTGCTAGGGATCGCGATCGGGCGGATCGGCTGTTTTCTCACTGGACTGCCGGATCACACCTATGGAATTGCCACCAATCTCCCCTGGGGGGTCGATTTCGGCGATGGGATCAGGCGACATCCGACGCAATTGTACGAGATCGCATTTGCACTGCTGTGGGGTCTGGTTGTATGGATACGATCCCGCTGGCCATATGCGCGGGGAGAACTGTTCCGCCTTTTTATGTTCGGGTATTTCTCATTTCGCCTGCTGGTTGAGTTCATCAAGCCGGTTTATCGACCCGAGGGCTTAAGCGCAATCCAATGGGCCTGCGTGGCTGGGATCTGCATCTGCGTGTACAGCATGCAGACCGGCCGCCAACAGCCCATCGCCGGGGAGGTTCATCATGACAGAATTTGACGACATCCGATGGCGGGACACCCAGCGGATGGAAAGCTGGGCCGGAGAGATTCGCCTCAACCTGATCCGATTAATCGCGATCATGATTTTTTACGGTCGGCATCTGGTTGAGGCGATGGCTTCGCCGCCGGGTTCGGCGGTGCGCGGAGTTTATCACGTTCAGGTCACCTGGATTTGTCTCGTCTGGGCCGGCACAGCGATGGTGCTGCACGCGCGGCTGAAAAGACGGCACATGACATCATTCATGAAATACCTCGCGACCGGAATTGACGCGGGGATGATTACGATCCTCTGCGCCGTGGGAAGCAATCCTCAAACACCGCTGATTTTCCTGTATTTTCCGCTCATCGTTTCGGCACCGCTGCGGCTTTCGATCCGGCTGGTCTATGCCGCCACCGCCGCCGCGATGGCAGGATATCTCATCGTCCTGGCTCATTATGCTTGGTATATCGTTGGTTTCAAAAAGTATTACTCGACGCCGGGACTGAGAATTCCGCGCAGCCAGGAAATTTTTGTGTTGCTGGCTATGCTGACGACCGGCGTTGTAGCGGGGCAAATCGTGCGCCAAATGCGGCGAATATCCGCCGGCTATCCGGTCGTCGCCGAAGAGTCTGCGAACGTCTTATCCATTTAAGGAGTTCGACTGATGGCGGTTCGCGCTCAATGCCCGCAGTGCGGCACGGTACTGGATGTCGCCGACACTGCGCCGATGATTCTCACCTGTCCCCGTTGCCTGGCCAACATCCAGCGGCCATCGCCCGGCCCACCGCCGCTGCCAGTCGCCGATGCTTCACTCGATCAAGAGGCCATGAGCGACACTCGGATTGCCCGCACGGCGATATTCGTGATCGCGGCCATGGCTGTTCTCGGCGTTATCATGCTGTTTGCCGTCTCCGGCGCCAATCAGAATCGGCCTCATACGGTGCTGGCCGTTCTCGCGTTTGCCGTCTTGGCCGCCGTGTTCTTAAATTTCATGCGAGATTCAAAGCATCCACCCACCACACCACTGATCGAAATCCCGATTCTCGCCCCTGAGGCGCAAACGCCAGTGCTGTTGGATTACAGCTCCATCCATCGGGGCGACAATGAGCCCGTCAAAACATGGCGATGGGGCGCGGCCACCTCCGGTTTTTTTGCAGCGATCGGAATTTGCGCCGCCGGATTTTTCATCCTCGCCGAAACGATTCAGAGCACCAGCGGCGTAGGCCTCGCTTATTTGGCCACCATTGGCGCGTCGATTGTTGTCTTCTGCATCATGGCCGCGCGCCTCAATAAAAGGTCCGGGATGTACGGTTTTGGTCAAGGCGCCGCCCTCGGCATGGTCCTGGGAATGCTGGCACTGGGACCGTGTGCATTTTGCTATCTGATCACACTGAAATAGACTCATCTCGAATATGGCTGATCGGCCCTACATCTTCTACGAATTGACCAACAGCTTGTGCCACCATTGTCTGGCTAAAGTCGAAGCCAAGGTGGTTATCGAAGATGGCCGCGTTTTTCTTCACAAGTGGTGCCCCGAGCACCGCTTTTCTAAAGTACTGATTTCCACCGACGCCGAATACTACAAATTATGCCGGCAGGCCCTGAAGCCCGGACAAATGCCCAGGCATTTCAATACTCCGATCAAATACGGCTGCCCCTATGATTGCGGCCTGTGCCCCGACCACGAGCAGCATTCTTGCCTTACACTCATCGAAGTGACGGACAAATGCAATTTGACCTGTCCCATTTGCTACAGCGAATCATCGCCCGGGCGCGGGCCGCACCGCACGCTTGGGCAGATCGAGTTCATGCTGGACGCCGTTGTGAACAACGAAGGTGAGCCGGACGTTGTTCAGATCAGCGGCGGGGAGCCGACGATCCATCCGGAATTTTTCCAGATCCTCGACGCCGCCAGGAAACGCCCCATCAAGCATCTGATGGTCAATACGAACGGCATCAAGATCGCCCAGGATGCCGCATTTACCGCGAAGCTGGCTGAATACATGCCGGGATTTGAGTTGTATCTGCAATTTGATTCACTGCGCGCCTCGGCCTTGCGCGACCTGCGCGGGGAAGACCTCACATCGGTGCGCCAGCGGGCCCTGGAGCGCCTCAACGAGCAAAACATCTCAACGACGCTCGTCGTGACCCTCAAAAAAGGCCTCAATGATGGCGAAATCGGATCGATCATCGACTTTGCGCTCAAGCAGAAATGTGTACGCGGCGTCACGTTTCAACCCGTTCAAATCGCCGGGCGACTGGAGCATTTTGATCCGGCCGCCGATCGCCTGACCCTCGCCGAGGTGCGGCAGGAAATTCTGCGGCAATCGCCGCTGTTCAAGCCCCAGGATATCGTGCCCGTTCCGTGCCATCCCGATTGCCTGGCGATGGCCTACGCGCTGAAAGCCGGCGGCCAGGTCGTTCCGCTGACCAGCCTGATCGACCCGCAGGTTCTTCTGCACAGCGAGGGCAGCACGATTGTTTACGAGCACGACCCGCGCATTCGCGAGCATTTCTTCAACCTCTTTTCCACGTCCGCTTCGCCGCTGTCCAGCGCGTTCTCATTGAAGCAGCTTTTATGCTGCCTCCCGCTGGTGCGCGCTCCGGACTCGATTGGGTATCAGAACGTTTTCCGCATCATCATCATGCAGTTTCTCGATGCCTACAACTTCGATGTCCGCAGCGTGAAGAAAACCTGCGTTCACATCGCGCATCCCGATGGCCGGATTATTCCCTTCGACACTTACAATATGTTTTACCGCGACGGGAAAGAGAACTTGCTGAATCAACTGCGGGAACAGCGCACCTTAGTCTCAATCAAGGGGGATACGCGGCAATATCCGACTTCGCCATCGCAATAATGCGGTCACAGGGCGTCAATGAGGATTTGCCCGTCCAATGCCGCCAAGAATGCGGACGCTAAACGGTTAGAAGGTTTTGCGCTGGCGGGCGGTGGGGATGCTGAGGATTTTCCGGTATTTGGCGACGGTTCGCCGCGCCAAGTCGATGCCCTGGGCTTTTAGTTTTTCAACGATCTCATCGTCGTTGAGCGGGTTTTTGGGGTCTTCGTCGCCGATGATGGTTTTCAGCTTTTCCTTTACGGCGTCCCAGCTCATGTCTTCGCCTTCGGAGTTGGTGGTGCCGCCGGAGAAGAATCTTCGCAGGGGGAAGACGCCGCGGGGGGTTTGGATCCATTTTTCAGAGACGGCGCGGGAGACTGTCGCGACGTGGATTCCCAATTGGTCGGCGACGTGGATCATGGGCAGCGGCTTGAGAAATTCCGGGCCCTTGTCGAAGAACTCGCGCTGGGCGTCGACGACTTTTCGGATGACGCGCATGATCGTGCTTTTGCGCTGCTCGATGCTTTCGATCAGCCAGCGGGCGTTGCGAACGTTGTTGGAGAGAAACTCGCGGGTTTTCTTGTCCTGCGTGCGGTCCTTGAGCATCTTGCGGTACATCCCGCTGATGTACAGATTTGGCGCTGGATCGTTGGTCATTTCGATTTCGTAGGTGTCGCGGTCCTCGTCGTAATAGATGATCGCATCGGGCGTGATGGGCGGGGCGTCGCTGGCGCCGATCTGTTTGCCGGGGAATGGGTTGAGCCGGGCCAGGCGTTTGACGGCCCGCTGGATTTCCTCGATGGGGCGGCCGAGCTTGCGGCTGATCTGCGGGTAGCGGTTCATTTCCAGGTCGTGCAGATGCTCGGTGACGAGGGCGCGCTCGAGGGGAAAATCGTGGCCTTCGGAAAGCTCTTCATCATCCTCGACGGCGTCGAGCTGGATGGCGAGGCATTCCTGGAGATTTCGCGCCCCCACGCCGGAGGGCTCCAGCGTCTGGATCAGCTTCAGGGCCGTTTCCAGATCGGGGAGGGTCACGGGTGTTTTGGATTCCTTCTGCACGTCCTCGAAGTTAGCGCGGAAGTATCCTTCGGTATCGATGTAGTTGATGAGGATTTCACCGGCCTTGCGGATGCTGGGCGAGCATTCGATGAAGGTCCATTGATCCAGGAGATATTCGGAAAGGTTGACGCCGCGGGCGGCGGTGTTGTTCATGGCGTCGAGTTTTTTGTCGCGCTCGCCGTCGAAGCTTGCGGCGCCCTGGCGGAAGTGACCGGCGTTGGTGTTAAATTCCTCGTTTTCGAGGTACTCGCTGATTTTGGTGAGGCGATCGAAATCTTCGGATTGGCCGGTGTTTTCCTTGACGACCAGGGCGCGTTCTTCTTCGGAGAAATCCTCGCCGCGGCCGGTTTCATCGCCCTGGTTTTCGGCGGGGGGTGCGCCGGGCTCGCCCTCGACTTCGCGCATCTCCAGGACGGGGTTATTTTCCAGCTCCTGCTCGATGCGCTCCTCGAGGGCCATGAGGGGGAGCTGGAGGATCTCCATGCTCTGGATCATGCGGGGCGTCAGGAGCTGCCGCATTTCCTGGCGCATCGAAGCTGATTGCGTTAACTGCATGATTTTCAATGCCTTATCAATTTAATGCCACATCGGGCATGAAATTTGCTGCAAGAGCACTATATCATTCCTTATCGACCCCGGCTACGAATTAATTTCGATCTAACAGTCAAAATTATGGATTGGGGGATATGCGTGAGGGAATCACGGTCGGCATCGACGGTGCAGGCGGTGTACACGGACGACTTAGCGCCTATTTCTGCCTCCACCACAGTTCCAGCATAAGCAGGGAATAGAGCCGCTGGGAATGGTCCGTTTTGCCGGTAACGTGGTCGTCGATCAGGGTGCGGACAGTTTTTTCCTGGAAATGGGCGGCGGCGAAGGAATCGGCGGCAGTGAGAAGATCGTGCAGCATTGGGCGGAGGGATTCGCGCAGCCACTGGCCAATGGGAACCGCGAATCCCATTTTTTTCCGGCGGAAGACGAATGGGGGGAGATCGGCGGCGAAGGCTTCGCGCAGCATGCGTTTGGGACCGCCCTTGAGCAATTGGGCGGTGGAGAGCCCGGCGGCGAGGTGGACCAGATCGTGATCCATCATGGGCGAGCGCACTTCCAGCGCGTGCAGCATGGAGGAGCGATCGAGCTTGGTGAGCAAATCTTCGGGGAGATAGGTGATGCGATCGGTTGCCAGCGCGGTTTGAACGGGGTCGCGATGCGGGTGGAGCATTGCGTAGGCATCGGCGACGAGATTGCGGGCGGCGATCGATCGGCGGGGGGAAATCGCCTCTTGCAAATCCTTCTGGAAGAGGCCGACATATTCGGCGTAGCGTTGCGGAGCGGGGAGGCCGAGGGCGGCGACGAAACGCCGGGCTTTTGCGAGGGAGGATTTTGGATGCCCGCCCGGGACGGCGGCGGCCATTTTCTGCAGGATTTTTGGCATTCGGGCGCCGGCGCTTCCCCAGCGCATGGCGCGATAGCGGTCGTATCCGCCGAAGAGTTCATCACCGCCGTCGCCGCTTAGGGCGACCTTGACGAACGCGCGGGTTTCGCGGGCCAGGTAATGGGTGGGAAGGGCGGAGGAATCACCGAACGGCTCGCCGAATACGGCGGCGAGTTTGGGTAAATCCGCAGCCGCATCGGGGCGAACGGTGAATTGGCGGTGCTGGGTGCCGAGATATTGGGCCACCTCGGCGGCGAATTTGGTTTCGTCGTAGCGCGGATCGTCAAAGCCGATGGAGAAGGTGAGGATCGGCTGGGCTGGCGCGGCGGATTTCATGGCGGCGGCGATGACGCTGCTGTCGATCCCGCCGGAAAGAAAGCAGCCGACGGGGACATCGGAGACAAGTTGCCGCTCGACAGCGCGGCGCAGGGCGGATTTCACGGCATCGGCAGAGATTTCCGTGGTTTGGGTCTCATTCGGATCGAAATATTTCTTGTGTGTGATTGCTCCATCGGGTGTGCAGCGCATCCAGGAGGCCGGGGAGAGCTTGGCGACGCCGCGGTAGATCGTGGCGGGCGCGGCGATGTAGCCGGTTTGCAGATATTCGGCGATGGAGTCGAGATTGATCTCCCGGTCGATCCAGGTCACGGGGCGCAGTGCGGACAACTCGCTTGCGAATGCGAGTGCCCGGCCGGGCTGGACGGCGAGGTAAAGGGGCTTTTGCCCCATGCGGTCGCGGGCGAGGAAGATGGATCTCTCCTGCGGATCCCAGATGGCGAACGCGAACATGCCGTTGAATTTCTCGAGGCAGTTTTCGGCCCATGCGTTGTAGGCGCGGAGGATTACTTCGCTGTCGCCGGTGGTTTTCCAGCGGTAGTTGGGGTCGAGCGATTCGAGCTGTTTACGGATTTCGCGGAAGTTATAGATTTCGCCGTTGAAGACGAGGAAGCGCCGGCCATCGGTCATGGGCTGCATGGCGCGGGGATCGAGATCGAGAATCGCGAGTCGGGCGAATGCGAGGGAGCAAATTCCGTCGTTCCAGAAATCGATTCCATCGGGTCCGCGGTGGGAGATGGCATCGGCCATCCGGCGAAGGGCGGGGGGGTCGATTTGATGTTGCGCGTCCCAGGCGACGACGCCGGCGATACCGCACATTGGGTTTATCGTATGGGGGTTATTCGCCGGGGGAAAGAGAACGCCGCGTAAACGCGGCCGCTAAACTTTGTTGAAGCGGAGGTGGCGGTGGTTGTCGGGGTTTTGGTCGTACCATCGGCCGGGGCGCAATGTGATCTTTCGCAGGCCGGCGCTTTTGCAGGCGAAAAAGAGCTGTTTTTCGAGGCCGGCGAGGAGCACCTGTTTTATTTCGTAGAGATGGGATGAGGTATCGACCATGACGGTCAGGGTGCCGCGGGTAAAGCTTTCCAGGGCGCAGTGTTCGCACAGAAGAGCGGGGACCAGATTGGTCCAGGCCTCGGCGATTTTGGACAGCCGGGTGTGGCGCTTGTCGATCGACTGCTTGAAGAAATTGATCAGCTCGGGGCCGAGCGCGGGGGCGAGCGGTGTCAGGCCTCCTGCCTTGTGGCGATGCAGCTGGCGGATTTCGGCAAGGTCCCGCTTCATTGCAGGTTGACGGGCATGATGACGTAAAGGAAATCGGCTCCGGCGCGGAGCAGGCCGGGGCGGTTGGGGGCGACCATTTCCAGGCTGATCTCATCGGTGTTGACGACTTTCAGGGCATCGACGAGGAAGAGCGGGTTGAAACCGATCTCGACGTCGGCGCCTTCGAATTTGCAGGGGAAGTTGATCGTTGCTTCGCCGCTTTCAGGAGATCGGCTGGTGAGGATGAGGCCCTTCTTGTTGAACGCCAGGCGCACGCCGCGGCTTTCTTCGGTCGTGAGCAGCGCCGCTCGGCGGATGGCGCTGAGGAAATCGGCCGTGGATGCGGTCATTTTTTTGTCGGCGTCTTTAGGGATGACATCGTCGTAGGGAGGGAATTGACCCTCGACGAGATTGCTGGTGAGGGTCGCGTGCGCGGTATGGAAGATCACCTGGTTTTCGCGGATCTGCAGGCCGACCATTTCTTCGGGATCGTCGATCAGCTTGTCGATGAGGTTCAGCGCCTTGGTGGGAATGATGGCTTTTTTGCCGTCTTTATCGAGCTTGGCGCCGGGGGAGAGATCGCCCTGCGCCATGGCGAGCCGGCGGCCATCGGTGGAAACGAGGGAGATTCGCTTTCCCTTGGCGACGGCGAGGACGCCGTTGAAGGCGTAGCGCGTGCTTTCGCGTGCGGCGGCGAAGAGGGTTTGGCCGATCAGCTTTTTGAGCATCCCGCCGGCAACCTCGAAATCGGCTTCGCCTTCGAAGTCGGGGACGGGTGGAAAGTCGGCGGCTTTCTGGGTGAAGATTTTGAAATGCGAATCCTGCCCGCGGATGTTGGCGGTGTCGCCGGTGATTTCGATGGAGAGGGTGTCGTCGATGCTTTCGCGAACAATGTCGCGAAGCTTGTCGGCGGGGACGAGGGTCTCGCCGGTCTGCTCGACCTGAACCTGCTCATCGCGGTAGCGAATGGCGACTTCAAGATCGGTGGCGGCGACGGTCAGGGCGTTATCTTCAACCGTGAGTTTGAGGCAGAGGAGAACGGGTTTGGGAGTTCGAGCGGCAACGACGTTGCCGGTGAGGTTCAGCGCATCGAGCAGTGCGCCGCGATTGCAGATCGCCTTCATGTCCGAGACCTTTCTTTACGCGAAACCGTGTTTGCCGGTATCCTCGTCCACCGCTTTTCGGTGGATTCCCACTTCCGATAAAAGCGGGCTGGGGAGTGTACCGCTATCCCTTCTATATTAAAACCTTATTTAAAGTAGTAGTAGTAATGGCGCCTGTCGATTTGTGGATGGATTTGGAAGATTTCGCGCAACCCTCTTTGATATCTGCAGATGGCATTTCTATTATCGGACTGTGCGTGTGGATAAGGTGTTCGCGATGGTGTGAGAGGCGCATGGGTGGATTTGGCGTTTGGCGACAGGCGGGGAAGCGGGCGGCGGGGAGCCAGTGAGAACCTGGTGAGCCGGCGACAGGGCGGCGGCAGGTTGAGGCAGGTTGTCCACGGGTTATCGGCAGAGGGTGTTGGGTAAGGGGGAAAAGCGCCCCGCGGCTCGACGGAACTCGCCGAAGTCGAGCGGGGCGGCTAAACGTAAAACATTCTGCCGCGTCGTGATATTCGAGGCATAATTGAATCATGCAGATCGGTCGCTGGCTTGTTTATCTGTGGGCGTTTCCAACCACGATGTGGGGATTGATCCTTGCCGGATTGATCGTGCTCAGCGGAGGCACGGCGCGGGTGGAGCAGGGGGTGCTGGAAGTCTGCGGCGGAGCGACGGATTTTTATTTGCGGAGAGTGGTCGGGCTGGTGCTGCGGGGCGGGGCATCGGCGATGACGCTGGGGCATGTGGTGCTGGCGCGCGATGCGGATCTCTTGCTGATCACGCGGGCGCACGAGCGGATTCATGTGCGGCAATGCGAGCGGTGGGGGCCGCTGTTTATTCCAGCGTATGTGCTGGCGTCGCTATGGGCATGGGTGACGGGGCGAAGGCCGTACAAGGATAATTTTTTCGAGCGGCAGGCGTTTCACCTGGCCGGATGATATTCTCACGCAGATTGCATTTACGCGGAAGTGACGGTTGAACGTACGGCCTTCGACAGGTGAAAAAGCCAAAATGAGCAAGCACTACCACATTGTCATGCAGTCGCAGCAATACAGTCCCGTCTGCGCAATTGCCAGCGCGACGATGATTATCCAGTTCAAGCACAGAGTGACGCCAAGCTGGGCAATGCTTGGGGTGCCGGGCGACGACTACAGGTTACCCAACTACACCGTCGATAACCCGTTTCCCACTGAAACAGCGCAAGAAAACTGGCTTAGATCCGTGGGTTTCACTCTCGCCCGCACGGGCATCAAAATATCCACTCCCTTGTCGGAGTGCGCTACCATCATCGAAAAGCTTCTAATCCACCACGGTCCATTTATTTTTCTGCACTACTATCGTTCAATCCCATACGGTCCCAACTACCAGGTGCAGAAACAGAACAGTGCGCACGCCGTAGTCATTAATGGGATCGCAGGCCATACGATCTATTTTTGCAATCCGTGGGGTAATTTAAATGTTCCTGTTTCATTGAGGACTTTTGTCGGTGCAATCGCCAGATGGGAAAAGTTCGGTTGGATGTCGGTGGCATATCTACCTTGAGGCGGGTGAGATCAACCTGGGTCATGGCCACGCGGTGGCCGTACAAGGATAATTTTTTCGAGCGGCAGGCGTTTCACCTCGCCGGGTGATAACCTCACACATTGCATGGAAGCGGAAGCGACGGTTGCCAGTATTCTCGGAAAAGACGGCGCGATCGCCCGCCGGCTGGGGGAGCTTTACGAATATAGACCGGAGCAGATTGAGATGGCGCAGGCCGTGTCGGCGGCGCTGTCGGAGCCGCATCATTTGATGGTGGAAGCGGGGACGGGGGTGGGGAAATCGTTCGCGTATCTGCTGCCGGCGATTGATTTCGCGGTGAAGCACAAGAAGCGGATCGTGGTGTCGACGCACACGATTTCGCTGCAGGAGCAGTTGATCGAGAAGGATATTCCGCTGCTGCGAGCGGTCTATCCGGATGAGTTTACGGCTGTGCTGGTGAAGGGGCGGGGCAATTATCTATGCAAGCGGCGGCTGGAGCAGGCACGCGGGTGGCAGGGGGCGCTGTTCGATCAGCCGAAACAACTTGAATCGCTGCACGCGATCGAGCGGTGGGCGCGGGAGACGACGGACGGCTCGCTGGCGGACATGCTCGCCACCCCCGAGCCGGCAGTGTGGGAGCGCGTCTGTGCCGAGCATGGCAACTGCCTGGGGAAGAAATGCCAGTTTTACGAGGATTGTTTCTGGCAGGCGGCCAAGCGGCGGATGCTCGGCGGGAATATCCTGGTGGTGAATCACGCGCTCTTCTTTTCCGATCTGGCGCTGCGGATGGCGGGGGTGAATTATCTGCCGAAATATGACGTGGTGATCCTGGACGAGGCGCACACGATCGAGGATGTGGCCGCGAGCCATTTCGGGCTGAATATTTCCGAGCACCGGCTGAATTACCAGCTTCGCACGCTGTACGATCCGAAGCGCGGGCGGGGGCTGCTGAGCACGCACGGGGCGTATATCAACGATTCGATCAGCGCGGTGATGGAGATCCATCAGCGGATGGATGGATTTTTTGAGAGGGTTCTGGAGTGGCAGCGGCAGCAGGGCCGGGAGAACGGGCGGGTGCATGAGCCGAAAATCGTTGAGAACACGCTGACGCCGCTGCTGCGCGAGCTGGCGCTGCGGCTCAAGGCGGTGCTGGGGAAACTGGAAAACCAGGAGGAGATTTCCGAGCTGGGGGCGATGGCGGAAAAGGTGGGCATGCTCGGCGAGGAGCTGGAAGCGATCCTGTCGCAGCGGATGCCCGATGCGGTCTACTGGATCGAGCATGGCGGGCGGTTTCGGCGAAATGTGAGTCTGCACGCGGCGCCGGTGAACGTGGCGGAGGGTTTGCGCACGCACTTGTTCGAGAAGATGCCGAGCGTCATCATGTGCTCCGCCACGATGTGCTGCGGTAGCGTGGGCGTCCCGCCCACTCCCCCTCCAAACAAAAAAGACCCAGAAATGCGCCAAGGCAAGCGCCTCCCCCATCTCACAAAAAGCGGCGCAACCTACGCGGTAAATTTTCGCCTTGCCGACTCCTTGCCCCAGCAGGTTCTTTCCGCGTGGAAAGCAGAGCGTGAGGCCATCATTCAAGCCGCCGCTTCGCAGAACCGTGAACTGACGGACGAGGAAAAATCGCGGACGGAGTATTTACTTTCGGAGCGAGTGGAGAAATTCCTCGATTCGGGAACGGGCGCGTGCTGGATGAACAATGCTGAAGTTGCGGAGATGGTTCAGGACGGATTGAAATTTTTTGACGGCCAGCGTTACGACCTGCTGGCGTGGAGCGTGATGCCGAACCATGTGCACGCCGTGATTCGGCCGATCGACGATTTCACGCTGGAGAAAATCCTGCATTCGTGGAAATCATTCACGGCGAAACGAGCCAATGAAATTTTGAAGCGCGAAGAGGAATTCTGGCAGGAGGAGTATTACGACCATCTCATTCGGGATGAGAAGGAATTGATTCATTCCTGCGAATATGCTTGGGGGAATCCCGATGCGGCGGGGCTGGAGGATTGGAAATGGAGGGGAATGAATGAGGGGAAAATTAACCGGTTGTTGGGGGTGGGGGAAAAAGAAAAGAGTGGGCGGGACGCCCACGCCACATTCGCCACGTTCGAATACATGATGTCGCGGCTGGGGGCGCAAGCGGCGCGGACGTTGGCGCTGGGGTCGCCGTTTGATTATTCGAACCAGGCGACGCTGTATATCGAATCGGATTTGCCTGAGCCGGGTGACACGGCGCGGTTTGCGCCGGCGGCGTGCGAAAAGATCCTGGAATATCTGAAGCAGTCGCGCGGCGGGGCGTTTGTGCTTTTCACCAGCTTCAGCGCGCTGCAGGATGCGGCGCGGCGGTTGAAGGAACCGCTGGAGAAACTGGGGTATCCGATGCTGGTGCAGGGGCAGGATGCGCCGCGGAAGGTGCTGCTGGAGCGGTTTCGCCAGACGCCGGGCGCGGTGCTGCTGGGGACATCGACGTTCTGGCAAGGGGTGGACGTGCGCGGCGATGCCCTGCGGAACGTCATTATCGTCAAGCTGCCGTTTTCGGTGCCGGATGAACCGGTGGTGGAGGCGCGGCTGGAGGCGATCACCCGCGCGGGGGGAAATCCGTTCATGCAGTATTCGGTGCCGGAGGCGATCATCCGGCTGAAGCAGGGATTTGGGCGGCTCATCCGCAGCAAGACGGATACGGGAATTGTCGTGATCCTGGACAGCCGGATTAAAACCAAGCGGTATGGCAAGCGGTTTTTGGCGGCGCTTCCACCGTGCAAGGTGGTGGTGAGGGATGGGAAAAAGAGCGCGGAACCATGAAATTTCTTCAGCAGCCGATCGAGAAAAAATTGTCGGCGCTGCTGGGCGCGAAGGTGACGTTCGCGCGGCTGAGCATTTCACCGCTGTCGGGGAAGCTGGAAGCGGAAGGAATGCGCGTGGAGGGGGAATCGGGCGATCGGCCGCTGCTGAGCGTCGGACGGATCGAAGCGAAGATGGTGGTGGCGAAGGCACTGATGGGGCAGATCGTGGTGAAAAGTCTGGTGGTGGAGAGGCCGGAGGTTTTTCTCGTGCGGAGGGAAGATGGCACGCTGAATATTCCGCCGCGGCCGGCAAAGATTTCTGGGGAAGAGAAAGAAGAAGACGGGAAATGGGAATTTGAGGCGGAATCAATTCGGTTGAAGGATGGCGTAATTCGGTTTTGGCGCGGCGGGCAAGTCTCGGTACTGGAGGAGATCGATGCGGAGTTGAAATGCGATGATCGGGGGAAGATTGACCTGGCGGCGATTGAGCTGCGTGGAAAGACGGATTTACAGGGTTGGCTGGATTTTCTGCCGCCTGAGGCGACAGCGAATGTGCGGGTGGAGATTACGCTGCCCTGGCGAGCGATTTTTCCGGGGCGTGCGCGTGAATAATGCTCGCAGGCTAATCGGAGGCTTCACATTGTCCGCAAACGCGGTGGCGTCCGGCGAGCATCCCACCCAGAAAAATCACCCCCATGATTCCGCAGGCGGGTTCGGGGACATTTGCAAGGCTGATTCCGTTCGCCGCGGCAAAGTCATCCAGCGCGGTCAAATCGGCCGCTGAAACGTCCGATTGGCTGGCGTACTGATTGAAGTTGTTGGCAAGAAGAACGAAATCGGAGCCGTTGACCTTTCCATCGTAATTGAAATCGCCTTTGTCCCAGCCGTTGGTGACGGCATCGTTGAAATTCGCCGCCATCAGCGTGAAATCAGAGCCGTTGACTTTGTCGTCCAGGTTGGCGTCACCGAGGAGGGTGTACTTTATTTCGATCTGCCCGGCGGAGAGCCCGGCGGGATTGCCGGGATCGGCGGAGTCGGCGTAACCGATGCCGTAGGAGACGTTGGCGGCGGCGGTGCTGGAGACGATGCCGGCGCCGTTCCACGCGCCGCCGTTGTAGCCGCTGGCGATCAATGCCGCGATAGAAGAGATGGGATCGGGCCCCGAGCCGTAGTTGATAAAGATGTGATTATTGGTGATGTCGAGAGAACCGGCGCTGACGGTCAACTGGTCGAGGGAGCTGGCTCCGCTGCCGGTGTTGAACTGGAACGTGCCGCCGCTGATCGTGAGAGATCCGGTGCCGTTGATAGCGCCGGAGGTATCGCCGGTGGCGTCGAAAACGAGCACGCCGTTATTGGTGATTCCGGCAGGTTGGGTGAATTTCGCCGATGAGGTGAGCGTGCCTGTGGACGAGACGGAAACGGTGCCGGCGGGGGAGCCGTTGTAGGGGGAGGCGAAGGACAGAATGCCCCCCTGGGCAATGAGCGTGCCCGTGTTGTTGAACTGAAGGCCGGATCCGATATCGAAGTAGGTTACGGCCGGGTCATTGACCTTGAAGGTGCCGCTGTTGTTGATGGTGGAGGTTGCGCCACCGCCGCTATAGATATCGCCATCGGTGGCGGTGAGGGTGCCCGCGTTGTTGAAGGTGGCGCCGCTGCCGGGTTCGAAAAAGATATTCCCGGTAGCGCCAAGGGTGGCGGATTGGCCCGCGGGGTTGGTGAGTGTTCCAGTGTTTAGAAACGCATACTGGTTTCCGTGGAAGTCGATGCCGGACTTGGCAGTGACGGTGACGCTTGCACCGGGTACCATCGCTCCATTGCTCCAGACGAGGGGCCCCTGGATATTTTCGTTAACGCCGAAGGCGAGCGTTCCGGAGGTCAGATAGGTGGTGCCGGTGACGTTGTAATTGGCGGTGTTGACGGTCTGCTCTCCGCCGGAGAAGGAATAGGCGCCCGCGCCCGTGAGGGTTGATGAAGAAGCGAAAGTGTAATTGGCGGTGAAGGCGATGGTGGCTCCTGACGAGACGGTGGAGGTGCCGGTGGTGGAACCGTTGTCGGGAGCGATGAGCATAAGCTCGCCGGCCTGGACATTGGTGGTTCCGCTGTTGTTGAAGATAAGTCCGCTGCCGATTGAGAAGGTGGCGCTGGGTTCGTTGACGTTCACTGTGCCGCTGTTGTTGACGGTGGAGGTTGCGCCACCGCCGCTATAAATACCGCCGTTGGTGGCGGTGAGGGTGCCGGCGTTGTTGAAGGTTGCACCGTTGGCCGGTTCAAAAAAGATACCGCCGGTGGCGCCGATGGTGGCGGATTGGCCCGCGGGGTTGGTAAGGGTTCCGGTGTTGAGAAACGCAAACTGGGTTCCGTGGAAGTCGATGCCGGACTTGGCGGTGACGGTGACGCTTGCGCCGGGGGTCATCGTTCCACCGCTCCAGACGAGGGGGCCCTGGATATTTTCGTTGACGCCGAAGGCCAGGGTTCCGGTGGTCAGGTAAGTGGTGCCGGTGACGTTGTAATTGGCGGTGTTGATGGTCTGCTCTCCACCGGAGAAGTAATAGGTCCCCGCGCCGGTGAGGGTTGATGAAGAAGCGAAGGTGTAGTTGGCGGTGAAGGCGACGGTGGCTCCTGACGAGACGGTGGAGGTGCCGGTGGTGGAACCGTTGTCGGGAGCGACGAGGAGCAATTCACCCGCTTTGACGCTCACCGTACCGCTGTTGTTGAAGATAAGTCCGCTGTTAATACTGAAAGTCGCGCTGGCCTCATTGACGGTGAAGGTGCCGGAGTTGTTGATTGTGGAAGTTGCGCCACCGCCGCTATAGATGTCACCGTTGGTGGCGGTGAGCGTGCCGGCGTTGTCGAAGGTGGCACCACTGCCCGGTTCAAAAAAGATATCGCCGGTGGCGCCGATGGTGGCGGATTGGCCCGCGGGGTTGGTGAGAGTTCCGGTGTTGAGAAACGCATATTGGTTTCCGGAGAAATTGATGCCTCCATCGGCCGTCTCGGCAGTTGCGCCGAGGGTGCCGTTGGACCAGGTGAGAACCCCGAGGACGGTTAGCGAATCGCTGCCGGAGATTGTTCCCCCGGACATGCTCATGAGCTGAATGGTGGGGCTGACGTTAAGCGTGACAGTGCCGGCGCTGACGACAACGTCGTAGAGGGTACCGGCGGGGGTGCCGTTGTGGGGGTAATTGGGATTGGTTGTCCAGTCAGCAGCGCTGGACCAGTTGTTGGCAGTGCCGTCCCAGGTGGCGGTGGTGTCGGCGTGGGCGAGAGGTGAGAGGGTCGTGGCCAAGGCGGCGGCGCTGATGGACATTAAAACGGCGGAACGGCGATGACGGCGACTCATTTTTCCCTCCCTGGTTTTGGTCGAAACGATTCGTGAGGCAACAGAACGCTGATGATATGACTCGGTGGAATGCGCGGCAAAGGTATTTCGGGGTGATTTGGTGATTTCGTGAGGTGGGGCGATCATATCAGACCGCGGGTCGGTATGGGCGCGCCGAGTGTGGGGGCAAATGCAGGCGGATAACCCATCGGACATGCTCCGATTATTCAGGCCTCGATTTATTTTCTGAATTAGTCGCCGGTGATGTTTTTCCGATGCTTCAGGCAAAGAAGTGTGGGACGCTCACGCTACAAATCTGCGGACGTGGACTATTGACACGGTGAAGTTGCTGGGATGAAGAAGAGCCACGGCAGGCCGGTGAGGGAGAAGGAACTACGTGGAGTGGGGGACAAGAACGGGGACGCAGCTAGTTTTGACATTCTGAGCTGATTTACTTCTAATCGCGTCAATGCCCCGACAAGCACGCGCAGCCCCCGGCGGACTGGTCTACCACGTCCTGAACCGATCGGTCGGGAAAATGACGCTCTTCCGCCGCGACGCGGATTTCGAGGCCTTTGAGCGGATCATCCACGAAGCTCATGATCGCCATCCCCTGCGCATCCTGTGCTATTGCGTCATGTCCAACCACTGGCATTTCGTGGTCTGGCCGGAGGAAGATGGACAGGTGACGGGATTTTTCCGCTGGCTGGCGCACACGCACGCGATGCGCTGGCGCGTGTCGCACAACACGGTGGGCTACGGGCACCTGTATCAGGGCCGCTTCAAATCGTTTCCGGTCGAGCAGGATGAACATCTGCTGACGCTGTGCCGCTACGTTGAACGCAACCCCGTGGCGGCGGGGCTGGTGAAACGGGCCGAAGATTGGCGATGGAGCAGCCTGTGGATTAGGCTGCACGGCGACGCGAAGCAGAAATCGATATTGTCGGCGTGGCCGGTAAATCGCCCCAGCCGATGGACCGAGCGGGTTAACCAGCCACTGGGCGAGTCGGAACGCTCGGCGGTCAAGACGAGCCTGGAGCGTGGCCGGCCTCTGGGCAGCACAGCCTGGACGCAGACAATCGCATCGCGACTCGGCCTTGGCCACACGGTGCGCGACGAAGGGCGGCCGAAAAAGAATGCATCGAAGAAAAACTAGCTGCGTCCCCGTTTCATGTCCCTAGCTGTTGGAGTTCCGGTATCCGATGCAGGAATAGTTCAAGACAGTTCATTCGTATCGGCGCTCGATCGAATTGCCAACCAATTTAAAACCGTCATTCGTGTTGTCCCAATTCGGGAATGGTCAGTCGAGCTTGAAGAAGCTGGAGAATGAGGTGCAAAATAAGTTCAAACCAATGCTGCATTTATTTAGGCACAGAAAAAATGGCAATTTCATTATTTTGAATTCCGGAGTTGAGCCTCAGATGGGATGGCTGTCTGATACCGGCGCGATGATACATATCTCCGAGGAAACAATGACAGCGGACGGGCTAGCGATCATTGTGCGAAATTTGGAGGAGTTCAAGCAGCGAAAATTTGAACGGGGAGAATTATCGAGTCTCGATAGGTCTGGAAAGCGCAAATTCGATAGAATTCACGATGAATTGTTGGTAACATTAAAGTCGCCGAGCGAGCTAGAGCTTCAGCCGATGGTACCAGTCAGGGGAAAAATGGGGCGACGAGGCGACAAGAAGCAGGCTATTTTGGTGCGGCTGCCTGTTAGCTTCGAGGCTTTTTGGGGGGAAATTAATGTTGCCTTCTCGCGGTGCGGCGGTTAATCCGTTATCTGCGGGACATGGAACGGGGACGCAGCTAGTTTCTCTTCGCCGGATTCTTTTTGGCCGTTTGCCGGTTCACACCATTTCTTCGCCTTATTGTATTGCGGTTTTCGTCGCGCGAGCAACTCTGTCCGACGGACGTATCCTGCGCCGGAGCGACCGAGAAAGTTCGAACTGTTACATCTCAAAACCGCCCCGCTACATGCAACACACCCGGGGAACGGCTTAAGATATTATGAAAACAATCATTACCGCCAACAAGAAAGAATGTAAACACTAACTTCTCCGCTAATCGGTGTAACATTCGTAACTTCTCGCCCCACTGTTCATATTCCCTTGTTTAATGATCCACGCGAATTGCGTCAGGCGGGATGCGGGAGTATTCTCGGCCAAAATATTACAGATATTCCCTGAAACACGGAGGTCATCGCCATGTCATTCGAAGCCGCGGTTAATCGGAAAGCCATTGATATCGGAAAACTCAGCGTGGAGATGACGACTTCCGCGGGGAGCGGGCATCCTTCGACGTCGCTGTCGCTGGCGCACCTGATCACCGTCCTGATGTATCACCAGATGCGGTGGGATCCGAAGGATCCGTGGAGTTTGGCTTCGGACCGGCTGGTGCTGTCGGAGGGGCACGCGGTGCCGATCGTTTATGCGGCTCTGGCGGATTTGGGGGCGACGATCATTCCGCTGGGCAAGGGGCGGGATGCGGCGCGGCCGATGACGGTGGCGGATGCGATGACGCTGCGGGCGATCGACAGCCCAATCGATGGACATCCCAATCCGCACGTGGGCGTGCCGTTTTTCGATGCGGCCACGGGCAGTCTGGGGCAGGGATTATCGGTCGCGGCGGGGCTGGCGTCGGCGGCGAGGATGGACAAGGTCGATCGGAATATTTACTGCATCATCGGCGACGGCGAGAGCCGCGAGGGGCAGATTTGGGAAGCAGCCGATTTTGTGGTGGATCATGCGCTGACCAATGTGGTTCCGATTTTTAATTGCAATGAGCTGGCGCAGAGCGATTGGGTGTCGCCGCAGCAGAGTTACATGGGGCTGGCGGACAAAATGCAGGCGTTTGGATTTTTAGTGCGCGTGATCGACGGGCATGATCCGCACGACATTCGCGATGCGCTGAGCGAATTGCACGTGGTTCAGAACGGGCAGAAGCCGATGGCGATCATCGCCCGGACGGTGAAGGGATGGGGCGCGCCGCACGAGCAGGGGATGGGCAAGCATGGCACGCCGGTGAAGAAGGATCAGCTTCCGTCGATTCTCGGGGAGCTGGAAAGCACGGCGAAGGATCTGGGCGTTTCGGATTACAAATCGGGCGAGTTGAAGCCGGGCGCGGTCACGTCCAAGGCGCCGGCGCGGGATACGAAGGGGATCAAGATCAAGTCGTATGCCGATGGACTGGCGGCCGTGGGATTGGACAAGGATCTGGCGGCGGGCAAGCCGATCGCGCCGCGCAAGGCGTATGGGGCGGCGCTGGTGGCGCTGGGCGAGGCGGACAAGCGCGTCGTGGGCCTCGATGCGGATGTGAAGAATTCGACGCATGCGGAGTGGTTCGCCAAGAAATTTCCGGCGCAGTATCTGGAGTGCAAGATCGCCGAGCAGAACATGATCAGCGTCGCTGCCGGCGCGAGCGCGGGGGGGAAAATTCCGTTTTGCTCGACGTTCGCCAAATTCGTGGCGCGGGCGTATGACCAGGTGGAGATGGCGATCATCAGCGGGGCGAACATCAAGATCACCGGGACACACGCGGGGGTGACTTTGGCGGCGGACGGGCCGAGCCAGATGTCGCTGCCGGACACGGCGTTTTTCCGCAGCTTCTGCCATGCCAAGGGGTATGACGGGCAACTGGCGGTGCGCTATTTCTTCCCGGCGGATGCGATCAGTTGCTACAAGATTACGGAGCTGATGGCCAACATTCAGGGGACGTGTTATCAGCGGGCGCTGCGCGCGGATACCAAGGCGCTGTACAAGCCGGAGGATTCGTTTGAAGTGGGCGGATACAAGGTTTTGCGCGAGGGGAAAGACCTGGTGTTTGTCGCCGCGGGATACATGGTGCATGAATGCCTGAAGGCGGCGGATGAACTGGGCAAGAGCGGGAAGAAGGCGGGGGTGATCGATGCGTATGGATTGCCGCTGAAGGACAATGGGATTCTGGACATCGCCGCCAAGTCGGGCGGAAGGATCATCACCGTGGAGGACAATTACACCGGCGGTTTGGACAGCGAGCTATCGGAGCAGATCGCAGCCACCGGAGCGGCCGTGAAACTGAAGGCGATGTTCGTGAAGCAGATTCCCAAGAGCGGGCGCGAGCCGCAGGAAGTGCTGGATTATCTGAACCTGGGATACAAGGCGATTTTGGCGGCGGTGTGAGGGAAGAGACCGCCGGCGAAAAAAATGAAGTGTGTAATTTGCAAACAAGGAAAGACGGCTCCTGCACGGGTAACGGTTACACTGGAACGCGGCGCTGCAACTCTGGTGTTCAAATCAGTGCCCGCCAATGTTTGCGGCAACTGCGGTGAGCAATATATTTCAGAAGATATAACGCGGCGATTACTTCGAGAAGCGGAGGAGGCGATTGGGGCTGGTGTACAAGTTGAGATCAGGGGATTCGGTCTGAAGATTGCCTAAAAGAATGCGCTGAGGACAAGGATGTCGCTTTCGGTTTCCATTCTCGCCAGCGGATCGGGCGGCAACTGCGCCGTGGTGCGGGGGGCGGGCGGGGTGATGCTGATTGATTGCGGGATCGGGCCGAGGACGGCCGCGGGGCGGATGAAGGATTTGGGCATCGGCATCGGGGATATCGGGGCGATCTGTCTCACACATCTGGATCGGGATCATTTCAGCACGGCTTGGGTGGCGACGATCGTGCGGCGGGGGATTTCCGTTTTCTGTCACGAAAGCCGGCTCGAGGATTTGGTGCGGGTTGGCGGGGGATCGGCAGAATTTGCGCGGCTGCTGAGGCCGTTTAACGGAGAATTTTTTTCGCCGGTCGGCGCGATGAAATTCTGCGCGATTCGATTGGACCATGATGAGTGCGGATCGCACGGGTTTGTGGTGGAGAGCCGCGGGTGCCGGATGGGGTATGCGACCGACCTGGGGCGTGTGCAGGAGCGTTTAATCCGGCATTTTTGCGGGGTGGACGTGCTGGCGATTGAGAGCAATTACGATCCCCGGATGCAGATGAGCAGCGGGCGTCCCTGGTTCCTGAAGCAGAGGATTATGGGCGGTCGGGGGCATTTATCGAATTCCGATGCGCTGGCGGCGGTGTTGGAAATTCTGAATCAGTCGCAAGCCGGGGGCCGCAGGTTGCCGAAACATATTATTCTGCTTCATCGCAGCCGGGAGTGTAACTGCCCGCGTCTGGTGCGCGAGCTGTTTGGCGCCGATGAGCGGATTGCGGGCCGACTGACGCTGGCGGAGCAGGACCGGGCGACGGGCTGGCTGAGCGCCGGCGATCGGCCGGTGGCGCTGCAGCTTGAATTGCAATGGGCGTGACTTTGCGCCGCGAGCAGCGCAAGTCGATCAGTTACAACCGATCGGGGGAGTTTGGGAATGGGACGCAGGGAATGGGATTGTTCGGATTTCTCAAGCGCGCCAAGCCGACTCCGGTGACCGATCCGGTCATCATCGAGCTGCGCATTCCGAAGGTGAACGAACCGGACATGACTCCGGGCGAGCTTCGGCGTCAGCTTTTCGACGCAGCGGCGGCGGGGGACGAGGAGAAGCTCTGCACGATCTGCCAGGAGCATGAGAAGTCGATCTTCGAGCAGGGGATGATCTGGTCGAGAATCCCCGATGAAGTGAGATCGAGCCCGATGGTGCTGCGGTGGTACTGCAACGGACTGAGGGCCATCGCGCGGTTTTGCGCGGATCGGCTGGGGAAGCCGGAATTGATGGACCAGATGAAGGGGATGGATCTGCTGCCGGGTGGGGAAGAGAAGAATAGCACGCGGGGGGAGTAGCGATCGCGTGGGGGGAAGTCCGTGGATGATCCCAAACGCATCCCGCTGGAATACGAATTTCCTCTTACCGGGAAATCCCCGGTGTCGCGGCCGAAGTGGGTGTACTTCGTCGTTGGGGCATATCTTCTGCTCGCGTGCGGGTTGCTTTTAACGCCGGTGTGGGCGAATTGGGTGATTGACCCGTCAAGTGTTTTGCCGGTGGCCGTCGTGGTCGCGGTGCTGGTGATTTGCGGTTTGACGTTGCTGATCGTACCCGCTCGAGCTTCGAAACGGCGGCCGGTTGCTCGGCGATCGGTCTGGTACCCGATCGTGGCTTCGGGGTTGCTGCTTGGTGTCCTGGTATTCAGCGGAGGCATGGCGCTGGAGGAATTCGTCAATGAAAGAGGGGATATCACGAATCAATTGCTGATCGCCGGGGGTGTTGTATGGATATGCTGGTCAATGTTTTTCGTTTGGATGACATTCAGATCTGATCCATCATGGATCGGGATGCGATTACATCGGTTTCTCATTGCCGGCAGCGTTCTGGAATTGCTGGTGGCGGTTCCGACGCACATCGTCGTGCGCCGGCGGCCGGACTGCTGTGCGGGAATTGCAACCGGGATGGGAATTTGCGTCGGGGTCGTGGTGATGTTTATCGCATTTGGGCCGAGCGTTTTGCTGCTTTATCATAAACGATGGAAGCAGATTTCGGGGACGAAGTAGGGGCGATTCGCCGTGGACTTCCCACGGCAGCGCCGTGGGCGTTTGGGATCGAGCCGAATCTCTGTAGAAACTTCGATGCTTGAACCCGCGCCGCCTCACGCTTAGGATTCGCGTTCTTTTCACGATATCTGGAGGTTTTTCGATGCGTATTCTGGTTGCTGACAAACTTGCGGAAGAAGGCCTGGAGTTTTTGAAGCAGAACAATGCGGCTTACGATGCGAAAGTGGGGCTGAAGGAAGATGAGCTGGCGGCGGCGGTGGGGGAATATGATGCGCTGATCGTCCGGTCGGGGGCGAAGGTGACGGCGAAGGTGCTGGAGAAGCCGGGGAAGCTGAAGGCGATCGCGCGTGCCGGCGTGGGAGTGGACAACATCGATCTGGAAGCGGCGACGGCGAAGGGGATTCTCGTGCTCAACACGGCGGAGGCGAGCACGCTTTCGACGGCGGAGCACGCGCTGGCGCTGCTGCTGTCGCTGGCGCGGAAGATTCCACAGGCGCATGCCGGTTTGAAATCGGGAGCGCTCGAGTGGAAAAAGCGCAGCGTTTATCAGGGGACGCAGCTTGCGGGCAAGACGCTGGGCGTGGTGGGGTTGGGGCGGATTGGGCGGACGGTGGCGACGCGGGCGCTGGCGATGGAGATGAACGTGATCGGGTTCGATCCGTATTTCTCCGGGCCGGCGGCGCTGGATGGGAAGGTGAAGCTGATCAAGGATTTTGATGAGTTTCTGTCGCAGATCGATGTGATTACGTTTCACGTGCCGGGCGGCGAGCAGACGCGGCATTTGCTGAACCGTGAGCGGCTGATGAACAAGTGCCGGCCGAACCTGCTGGTGGTGAACGATGCCCGTGGAGAGGTGATCGACGAGATCGCGCTGGCGGAAGCGCTGAAGGAGAAGAAGATCGCGGGGGCGGCGATCGACGTTTATGCGAGCGAACCGCCGGCGAAGGATCATCCACTGTTTGGCTGCGAGAACGCGGTGTTGACGCCGCACCTGGGCGCCAGCACGGACGAGGCGCAGACGGCGGTGTCGGTGGATGCGTGCAAGGCGATCGTGGCGTTTCTGAACACAGGCGAAATTCGTGGCGCGGTGAATGCCGGTGGATTGAAGCTGGATTTGCCGGCGGATGAGAAGCCATTCGTGGAATTGGCGCGGCGGATCGGCATTTTGCTGGCGGCGCTGTGCGAAGGCGGGTATCGCTCGATCACGCTGCGCGCCAGCGGGACGCGAGCGCCCAAGCACATGAACACGCTGCTGCGCGTGGCGGCGGTGGAATTGCTTCGGCCGCACCTGGATTCGGTGAACGTGATCAACGTGGAACATTTGGCGCGGGGGCGCGGGATCGAGCTGGTGACGATTCACGAGCCGAATCCACCGGCGGGATTGGTGGGGGATATCGTGGGGGTTCGCGTGGACAGCTCGACGGGCGAAAGCCACCGGGTGCTGGGGACGGTTTATGCCGATGGCTTGCCGCGCGTGCTGCGGATTGACGGTTACAGCATGGACATGATTCCCGAGGGGAACATGGTGCTGATCGTGAACCAGGACACGCCGGGGGTGATCGGGCTGGTGGGTTCGAGCTTCGGCGATGCGCAGGTGAATATCGCGGACATGGTGATCAGTCGTGAGATCGACAAGGATGGGAAGGCGACGGCGCTGATGGTGATCAAGACGGACAGCCCGGCGTCGGAAAGTCTGTTCAACCGTTTGAAGGCGCGGCCAAATATTTTGAAGGTGAAGAGTTTGGTTCTGCCGCCTCGGGGGAGATAGCAGAAGCCGACGGATGGCTATCCGTCGGCTTTTGATTTGCGGTAAAATGGGTGTGAATGGATGCGGTTTGGATTTTGTGGCTCTTGGTGCCGGCGGCGTATTTGTCGGGGTCGATTCCGTTTGGGCTGATCGTGGGGAAGGCGAAGGGGATCGATCCGCGGAAGGCGGGGAGCGGGAATATCGGGGCTACAAACGTGGGGCGACTGCTGGGGGGGAAATATTTTGCGCTGGTGTTTGTTCTCGATCTGCTCAAGGGAGCGGTGCCGACGTTTGCGGCGGGGGCGGTAATCGGATTTCGCGTGAATGATTGGCGAATCTGCCTGCTATGGATGACGATCGCGGGGGTTGCGGTCATCGGGCATGTGTTCAGCATTTTTCTGAAGTTCAAAGGGGGCAAGGGCGTGGCCACGAGCGCGGGGGTGGTGCTGGGGGTTTTTCCGTATTTCACGTATGCGGCGGTGGCGGCGCTGCTGGTGTTTTACATCGTGTTTCGAGTGACGAGATACATGAGCGTGGGGTCGATGGTCGGCGCCAGTTCGTTTCCGGTGGCGTATGTACTGATTGGGATGGGATGGCGCTGGCCGATTCTGGGATCGCTGCTGCCGATGCTTTTTTTCGCAGTGTTTTTTCCGCTGCTGCTGATTTTTAAGCACAGGACGAACATCGCGCGGCTGCGCGCGGGGACGGAGCCGCGATATGTGTCGAGGGCGGCATGTTAGTAAAAATAAATGGCCAATCGACGCTGATGCACGATGACGCGGATATTCACGCGGTGTTGGCGGCAAATGGATTGAAGGCAGACAAAGTTGCGGTTGAATTGAATCGGCGATTGGTTCGAGCGGAGAAATACGATACGAAACTCAAGGCAGGGGATGAGGTGGAGATTGTGACGTTTGTGGGGGGTGGGTGAAGACCCGCTTTTATTGCTTTAGAGCGGCGCGGTACATGGGGTCGAGAGGTTCTTCGGTGATGGTGCCGTCGCCGTCGGAGCGGAGGGTGATGGTGTAGGCGTAACCGGGAAGGAATTGGCCGTAGAGGCCTTCGCCGTTCATGCCGCGGATTCCGCGGGCGTCGCGCGCGTCGCGGTCGTTAAAGAGTTTCCAGAAATTGTTCCAGAGATCGAGTTCGAAGCTGGAGACCTGGGGATCGACGCCGCGATAGATTTCGGGGATTTCGCCCGGCTGGTCGATGGGGAATCCGACGCTGGGGGCCTGGTCGGCGCCGTAGACGCGCACGAAGAGCATGATGCTCTGGCCGCGAAGCGGATCGTTCTGCTCGATAAACTGGTCCTTGAACTTGATGACCTCGGCGTCGAAATGGGCCTCGTTGCCGTCGATGGTGAATTGTTTGGCGGGGAGGGCATCGCCGCTTCGGGTGTATTCGACGAAGAGGAGGGTGGTCGTCATCTTGCCGTCGATGGTTTTCTGATCGGTGACGAGGATGCGCGCGACACGGCGATCGGTTTCGAGTCGGGTGCGGATTTGCTCGAGTTCCTGATTTTTCTGCTGGAGCTGCTCGATCTGACGCTGCGCGGTGTTGTGGACGTAATAGAAGAAGAGGCCGGCCGATCCGGCGAGCATCAACAGGGCGAGGAAGATTGTTTTAGCGAGGGCGCGGAGCATGGTAGGTCAATTATATTATCGGCCGTGAAACGGGTGGGGGTGGAGAAAATTAGAATCATTGATTTTCCGGGGCGGCCGGGGCGGTCAGGTCGGGTTGGTTCCAGATATGGCCGATGGTTTCGGAATCGCTGGGGATTACTTCGATGGTGGTGGATTTGTCGCCATCGGGCACGGTGGTGGTGCTGCCGAGGAATTTGCCCTGATCGCTGAGATAGGTGGTGGTGATGGGGCCGTCGAGGGTGATTTTGTCAGTGACGGGGATGGCGTCGAAATCCTGGCCGTGGAAGGTGACGTGCTGGGCGGGGAGAACTTCGAGGTATCTGGCCATCACATCGCCAGGGGTGGTGGCGGAGGAATTTTGCGGGGCGCTGGCGACGAACGTGGCGAACATATAGGTCTTGGGCTTCACCGGAAGCAGTTCGGGGAGGATGAAGCTGAATGCCTGTGGGATATAGAACGCGGGGGTATCGATGCGGAAGGGATTCAACTGCGCGCTGCCGTGGATGGTGGTGACTTCCAGCGATCGTCGGGTTTCGATGTCGACGTTTCCCTGTCCAAGCGGTCCGGCGGGCTGGGCGGCGTTTTCGCCCTCGGGGAGGAGGGAACCATCGGGGTTTTGCGCGGGCTGGAGGGCGTAGGCCTTGGTCTGCTCGTCGCTGACGCCGACCTGCGAATAGCTGTCGAGAAGCTGCGCGCGGGGGTCGGAGCAGCGCGCGGCGGTTTTCCAGTGTTCGTGGGCGCGATCGACGGAGCTGAACATCCAGGTTTGCGTGTCCCAGGTCCGGCCGGGCGTGTTGGCCATGTGCGTGACCACGCCGAGGCGCAGGATGGATTCCTCGGGCGATTTATCGTTGGGCTCGAAGTTCTCGACGATGTGCTCGTAGCCGATGTCCTGCCCATCGCCCAGCACGCGGCGATATTGGTCGGGCGTGATGCCGTTTCGCAGCATGGCGTAGTTGTTTCCGGTCCAGATCACGAACAGGCCCATCGAGCCGTAGAGGGATTGCTTCTGAAAATCGGCAATGGCGGAGCGGTCGAGCAGGACGGTGGAATCGACCACCTGTTTGAAGGTGTCGAAGGCGAGTTTTTCAGCGGGGTTGACGAGGTCATCCGGCTCGAGTTCCGGTTTTCCCGGGCCGGTCAGATCGAGGAAATAATAGAGGCGATGATCGGCATCGGGCGCTTCGAAAATCGCCTGCTGGGTGAAGCGGCGATCATGGGCGGCGGTTTCGTATCTCACGGCGAGCATTCCGACGCGGATGCGGCCGACGGTGATGACTTCGTTGCGAAGCACCTGCACATCGGGCGATTGCTGCTTGATGTTGGCGAGGGTGACTTCCATGACGCCATCCTGCGGATCGCCGAATTGATCCTTGTGAATCGTCAGCGGCAGGGAGCGCTGAAGGCGGACGCTCCATGCTTTGAGTTGCCAGTTATAGGCATCGAGATCGTATTCGACGATTGAGTCGGGGGCGGACTTATCGATGCGGACGGAATTGAGCGGGGGGCGAAATGAAATGCCGTGCACCTGGCTGGTAAAGATTGGGCCGAGGAGATCGGTGGCATGAATGGAGGGCTGGGTATCGGGGGAATCTTCGGGCGCGGCGGCGTGGGAAGTGGGAGGGGAAGAGGGGGGCGCCGACGGTGCGGTCTGGCCCATCGCGAGGCTGCAAATCAATGAAATTGAAAGGGAAAAAATCGCGGTGAAGCGCATAGACAACATCCTCATCATCGTCGGTTAGTGGGGCTGGATCGTCAAGCGGCGATCGCCGGCGAAAGCGGACTCGACTTCCGCCTCATTGCTGGGGCGAAGGTGCAAATCTCCCGCAAAATCGGCGTGATCGAGCGTCTGGTCGGCATGGAAATACCATCGGGCAAGCGTGCCGGTTCCGTTCACTTCGGTTTGGACGCATTGCAGGGTGGAGGCGTCGTGCGCGCGCTGCGCCAGAAGGAGAAGCGGCACGGGAAGATGCTCGGCCTCGACGGCGGGGAATCGGTCGGTCAGGAAGGCGGTTAAATTGGCGTTGACTTTAACGAGAAGCCGCGGCATGGAACGGCTGAGGATAAACGCGGGGCTGAGGAGCGAATCGATCTGGCTTTCGCGGCCGCTGGGTTCGTGGACGATGGTGGTGATGTTGTCGCCGAGCACGGTGGTTTGATCGAAGAGGGGGATGAGCGGGTTGTCGAAATCGGCGGCGGCATCGGAGCGGCTCATGCGCGACCAGACGGTGGAATCGGAATTCATGCCCCATTGCTCGAGGACGGCGGTGGCGGCGCCGTTCCATTCGCGCCGGACGGTGTAGCGGGAACCATATTTGGCATCGGGATCGGCAAAGCCGTGGGTGAATCCGATCGGAACCGGACCGCGCGACCAGAGCCACCATGTATCGCCAGGCGGGCGCAGTTCAGAGTTTTGGGCGATGGCGGCTCCGTTTTGCAGGACGGCAGTCAGGGGCGGGGATTTGGGCCCGAGATGAATGCCGGCGAAAAGCTCCTGCCAGAGATGGTTGAGATCATTCAGTGAAGCGGGCGGCTCGGCGGAGAGAATCACGAGCAGGCCCCAGCCGGATTCGGTGGTCATCAGATGCGCGATGCGGCGCGGGGATATTGCATCGGTGGCGGCGTCCTGGGGGCTGATGGTCCAGAGATTGGGGCCTTCCGCGGAGATGTCGGCGGTGATCCAGGCGTCGGCGAGGCTGGCGTGCTGGGCGTCGAGCTGCTCGCGCGCGGCGAGCCCTTCAAGCAGCGACGGGGAGGGCTGGTTTCCCGGAACGGCCACGGGAACAAACTGGGCGGAAGTCCATCCGCCGTCATCGGTGATCTGCGCGGCCATCGCCTGGTTGGAAAGCGGATCGACCTGCGGGTAGAGGCGGAAATCGGAGGGAATGTTGATGGAGATGTCATCGCGCAGATGGATCGCGCCGCCGTCGGCGGGGGGCTGGGCGGTGATATGGATCTGATCGAGCACCTGGCGGTAAAGACGTTCATCGGCCGCGTCGAATGGAGAATCCTTGTCGAGGCGGATCATGATCGCCTGGTTGTTTGCCAGGACGATGGCGGAGCAATTGGTGAACTGAAATTCACCGATAGCGCCCAGCGAGTAGCGGTGGGCTTCCCAGTAGATGCTTTGTCCGGGCCAGCCGTCGATATCGATTCCCTTGAAGTCGCGGGCATCGAGGGTTCCTGAGACGGTGAGGGTGCGGAGGATATATTCGGCCGGAGCCATGGGGTGGGGGATGGGCTGGCGCAGGATGGTGAGCTTTCGGACGGCGCCGGAGGATGAATCGGTGGCGAAATGTTCGGTGACGTCGGCCTCGTTGCGCTGGGTGCCGATTTTCCAGTCCGCGGGAAAGCGGAAGGTGACGGATTCATCGGTGATGGGGGCGGTGAATTCGATGATCTGCTGGCGGCGCAGGTGCTGGTCAAGCACGGCGGCCAGGATCACGGAGGCGCCCAGGACGAACCACATGACAAGCTGCATAAGCAGATGCCGCCAGCGGGGGATGTACCAGGCGCGGGCCACGAGGAGATTATAGCGGTTGGGCGCATGAAAAGGCCCCGGAGTTTGAATCCGGGGCTTCGAGGCTCTCGAGTTGCGATTCCGACGAAGGCTAAGGGTCTATTTCACGAGTTCGATCTGGTAGGTGGTGACGGTGATATTACCGCCGCCCTGGTTGTTGCTCCATTCGTGGCCGTCCATGGTTCCCAGGAAAAGCGCCGAAGCGTTGTTTGGGACGAAGATGAGCTGCTGAGTGGTGGTGCTGGTTTGGCCGTCGCCGACGTAAAACGACTGGTTGAGCGATGGTTCGATGGCGGTGTAATCCCGATCGGTCTGTGTGCTGAAATCCTGGCCCGTCGGGGTGGAAGGGGCACCCGACTCGGTGGTTTCCTCAGTGCTGTCGGCGCCATACTCGGCGCCGTTCTTGTCCATGAACACACCGATCACGGAGTTCAGCGGGGCCTCGATGTTGGAGATGCCATGCTCCGAGCCGCTGGTGGTTTGGCTGCCCTCGGCGAGGCTGGGGTTGGAGGCGTCGTCGCTGTAGATCGAATAGGAGCCGTTGTTCTCGCCATCGGCGGTATAGTCGACCCCGTTGCCGTTGTTGCTGAGGAAGCCCTGATTGTCAGACATGAATTCCGAAGAACTGGAGGTACTGACCCCCACGACCGATCCAGGTGACACAGTAAATTGCGTGGGCGATCCATACGGCTCGCCGGACTGGTAGTCGGTGGAGGCAACTTTGCTGCTGTCCGTGGGAACGGAATAGCTCCCGGAGCTGCCCGCGGCGGTGACGGCCGCGGAAACTTTGCTTGGATTGGCAATGTCGTTTTTCCATGGATGGACGTTATTGGGCGAGGGATTGTCGTATCCGGTATCCGGCATGCTACCGGTCGTTCCCGCCTGTTCGCCGGACAGCCAGGGGTCGCCGTGGGCGGAGACATATTCAGTGGTTGGCGACGGCTGGGCGATCAGCGCGGCGATGGAGGTCGCCGACACGGTGCAGTAGGATTCACCCAGGACAGCGCCGAAGAGCAGCGGGATTTCAACCTGGCCCCTGGGAACGGTCACAGTCACGGCTTGGCAGGGCACGCTGTTGACCGTCACCGTGCCCACCGTGACATTGGCAGTCGTCAGGGTAAGCGATTTGCCGTCCACTTTGTTGCTGGCGGCGAGAGTGATCGCTTCGTTCTGGGCGGCGGTATTTCCATAAGGAATGAACGCAGCGCCCGCGCGGGCGGCGGAGTCGCAGGCGCGGCGCAGTTCGGTCTTTGCCGTCTGCACGCGGCCGAGATCGACCGCGAACGAGCAGAACCCGAGCATCACCAGCAGTATGACGATGACGTAAATAACCGCGATACCGCGCCGCCGTGTGTATTTGCAGTTCCCGCGCATAGTGTTCCTCATCTCACCACCTAATATGTGATTTAATCGGGTGGTCAGGCGTGGTGATTGACCACTATTTGCAGAAATGCACAGGGGGATTGAGGTGGGATGGTGAGGGTTATTTCGGTTGAACCGGGGCGCGGGGGCGCAAATTTTTTATCGGTCCATCGAATCGCGCGCTTACTGCGCCTGCATGACGAATTGGCGGTAGAGGTGCGCGTATTTGCCTTCGGCGGCGAGAAGCTCGCGGTGGGTGCCGCGCTCGATGATGCGGCCGCCGTCGATAACGATAATCTGGTCGGCGCGCATAATGGTGCTGAGGCGATGGGCGACGACAAAGGTGGTGCGGCCTTCGAGGAGCTTTTCCAGGGAATGCTGCACCTGAATCTCGGTGGCGGTGTCCACGGCGCTGGTGGCTTCATCGAGCATGAAGATCCTGGGGTCGGCCAGGAACGCGCGGGTGAAACAGATGAGTTGCCGCTGGCCAAGGGACATGCTGGCGCCGCGTTCGCCGACATCGGTCTGGAATCCGCGGGCAAGGGTCATAATCGCATTATAGGATCCGATGGCTCGAGCGGCGGCGACGACTTCCTGGTCGGTGGCGGCTGGGCGGGCGTAGCGGATGTTCTCCATCACGGTGCCGGTGAAGAGATAATTCACCTGGAGCACGAGCCCCATCTGCTTGTGGAGGGAATCGCCGGTGACGTGGCGGATGTCCTGCTCATCGACGAGGACGCGGCCTTTCTGCGGTTGATAGAAACGGGCGATGAGGGAGATGATGCTGCTCTTGCCCCCGCCGGTAGCGCCGACAAGGGCGACCATCTGACCGGGCCGGGCTTCAAAGTTGATATCGTGAAGGACCGGGCGCTCGGGGTTATAGCCGAAGACGACGTTTTCGAATCGCACGTGTCCGTGGAGGCGGGGCAGCGGCCGGGCATCGGGAGCATCGTGCACATCGGGCTTGAGCTCGAACAATCCGAAGACGCGCTCGGCGCCGGCCATGGCCATCATGAGCTGGTTGTAGAATGCCCCTAGCGTGATGACGGGGCCCATGAACCAGTCCCAATACTGGTAATAGGCGACGACGGAGCCGACTTCCTTCACGCCGGTGCAGACCATGTATCCGCCGTAAAGGAGGATGGTGGCGCGACCGCAGTAGCGGATGACCTCCAGGAGCGGCTGATAGACGCCGTTGACGCGGGCGACGGCCATGTTGTTAACTGTGTTGACCTCCTGCAATTCGTTGAAGACGTCGAGGTTTGAATCCTGCCGATTGAAGGCGGTGACGACGCGCATGCCGGTGATATTTTCAGCGAGGTTGGAGCTGACGCGCGTGAAGCCTTCGCGGGCGACCTGGTAGAGGGTGCTGGACTTGCGGTGATAGATTCGCGTCAGGACGTACAGCACCGGTCCGAGCCAGAAGATCGCCAGGAAAAGGTGGTAATTCTCGTGAATCATGATTGCGGCGGCGACAAGCATGATCATCAAATTCGCCGTAATCTGGAACGGTCCCCAGACGTTCACCTCGCGCAGGCTGTTCACATCGGTCGTGCAGCGGCTGATGATTCTTCCGAGCTTGGTTTTGTCGTAGAAGCTCATGGAAAGCCGCTGGAGATGGGCGAAGATTTTGCGGCGGAATTCGAACTGGACGCTTTCGCCGGCACGCGTCATCAGCAGGATGGTGAATCGCTGGAAGACAACAGAGGCGCTGAAAACCAACGACCAGAGAGCGACAACGCGGACGATGTGCCAGGACGCCGCGCCGGTTGAGACTCCTGGGTACTGGCCAGCGGCATATCCGGTGCCGTAGTTAATGATGTGCTTAAGAAATTGCGGGCCGGTCATGTCCAGGAGCACCTGGCAAAGCCCCAGCGTGACGGCAAGGGAATAAGTCCACTTGAACGGCGCAAGCGACAGAAGCAGCCGTTTGACCAGCGGCCACTGGATCGGGCGATAGCGGTCTTCATCTTCCGATTCAATGTCATCGGCGCGCGACGCCGGCGCCGCGGCCGGGCGTTTTCGGAGGCGAAGCTGGTTGGGAAAAATCGACATCGGCGCTAGAGGCTGGGGTTGTTGAGGGTTCCTTCCAGTTCGTCGTCGCCGTAAAGCTGGGCTTCGGCGATTTCGCGGTAATGGCCGTCCTGCTCCATCAGCTGGTCGTGCGTGCCGATCTGCGAGACGCGACCGTGCTCCATCACGATGACGAGATCGGCCTGTTTCACGGTGCTGATTCGATGGGCGATGATAAACGTGGTGCGGTCGAGCATGACGAAGCGCATTCCGCGGCGGATCAGGTCTTCGGTTTCGGGATCGACGGCGGCGGTGGCGTCGTCGAGGATAAGGACGCGCGGGTTGGTGACGATGGCGCGAGCGATGGCCAGCCGCTGGCGCTGACCGCCGGAAAGACTCGCGCCGCGTTCGCCGAGCATGTTTTGATATCCGCGCGGAAGGGCTTCGATGAAATCATGGGCCTGGGCGAGGCGGGCGGCGGCTTCGATGTCGCCGTCGCTGATATGCGGGCGCCCGTAGGCGATGTTACCGCTGACGCTGTCGCTGAAGAGATAGGTTTCCTGAAAGACGACGGCGACCTGAGAGCGCAAGCTGGCGAGGGTGAGATCGCGGACATCGACGCCGTCGATGAGGACGCGGCCCTTCTGCACGTCGTAATATCGCGCGATAAGGTTGACGATGGTGGATTTGCCCGCGCCGGTGGGCCCGACGATCGCGATGACGCTGCCGCCCTTGATGCTGAAGTTGACCTCGTGCAGCACGGGTTTTTCCGGGTCATATCCGAAGAAGACGTTTTCAAACGTGACGGTGCCGGGGCCGTGGGGAAGCGGTCGCGCGGTGGTTTTTTCCGGGACGGTGGGCGGGGCCATCAGCACTTCGTACAACCGGCGGGAGGAGACGATGGCGTTCTGATACTGCTCGTTGATGGTGGAGACCTGCTGGAGCCGGCCGAGGATCGCGCCCATCGCCCCGCCGAGCATGAACAGATCGCCGGCTTTCATGCGGCCGTGGATCATCAGGATTCCCGCGACGAGGAAGAGGGAGAGATGCGAGGCCATCGCGATGGAGCGGATGATCGGCTGGAAATCGGCGAACATGCGGATTCGGCGCAGGATGCGGGTTTTGAAGGTGTCGCAATTGGCCTGGTATTTTGCGATCTCCTGCTGCTCGGTGGCGAAGGCCTTGATGACGTGCACGCCGGCGATGCTTTCGGTGATGAGGGAAACGTTGCGGTCTTCCGATTCCATGGCGCTGCGCGCGACCGGCTGGATTTTTCTGCTGAAGCGCAGGACGTAATAGGTCCAGATCGGCAGCGGGACGAGCGAGAGCAGGGCCACCCATTTGTTCACCGTCCAGATCAGAATGATGTAGAAGGTGACGGTGAGGACGATATCGAGCGTCACCAGCACGGCGCTCTGGATGAAGGCGCGGACGTTCTGCAGGTCGGACAAGGCGCGGTTGATGAGCTGGCCGGAGCTGTGGACATCGTGGAACCCGAAGCCGACGCGCTGGACTTTGTCGTACACGGCTTCGCGGATGTGGAAAACCATATTCATGCTCATGCGCATGTTGGAGGTTTCCTTGAAGTAGCGGACGATGACCATGAGCACGACCAGCGCCGCCAATAGCTCGACGATGTGTAAAAGCTGCCGGGTGCCCGGGTCGGGATGACTCAACCAATACCGGATGGGGAGAACCTGGCCTTTTTCGGTTTTGTGAATCGTCTGGATGGCGTTGATGGCCTTTCGGGCGACGGCGAGATTGAGGGTATCTACGGCGGCGACGACGGCGACCCACCAGGCGGCAAGGGCCAGCAGCGCGACCACGGGCCGGACAAAGCGGAACATCCATTTGAATAGCTGTCCGTTGGAGGGGTTCAGGATGGAGGAAGATGCCTCCTCCCGCTCCGGCGATAAATCATCGGAGGCACCGGGGGTTAGGTCTGATTGACCGGTGTTTCGAACGACGGTTTGATTGGACACTTTAAAGACCGCTTTTCCAGAACGTTGGTTACACGCTATCTATCGGATGGGCGCAGTCAAGGGTGGGAGGAAAATGCCCAATGCCAATTGCCCAATGGGCTAAGGGCGGGCGTTGTGGGTTGGTTTCACGTTTAGCGGCCGGGCTTGCCCGGCGCGCGCCCCGCAAGCGGGGCGGCTAAACAAGAAAATCTCAACCTGACCTACTACCGGGCCGGGGGATTGGACAAAGGTTTGTTAATTTCTTAAAACGTGGGCGTTGAAAATTGAGGGGCCGGGTCGGCGAGGGCCGATAAAAACTGCATGGGCACATCAGCAAGCGCAACGGGAATCACTCGGTATCTTCTGGAAGCGCTGGGAAAGTTTGCGGCGGCGCGCTTGCGGGACATCGGAGCGGCGCGGGTCTATCCGCAATGGGAGACGCGGGCGGCGGTATGCGAACGGTGCCCGCTGCGAGTCATCCGCTGCGGGGTGTCGTACTGCGGCAATCCCCTGCTGAAACAGCTCGACCGCGACCCCGCCGTCGACGGGTGCGGGTGCCCCTGCCATGACAAATCCAAGGACTCGGGAGAGCATTGCCCGATCGATGCGCATCACCAGGCCGCAAGGCAATCCGTGGAGGGTTGCACGTGCAAATGGTGCGCGGCGTGATTGGTTAAGGAGCAGGCGCGGGGGCGATATCCAGCGCGGGGCTTTTGCGCGAAATCTTGCCATCATCGAAATATCGCTTGAGCTTCAGGAACGGCTGCTCCAGCAGGTGATAGCTGAGCATGGCGACCACGGTCATCGCGGCGATGCTCAGGACATAATGCGGAATCACGCCGATCCAGAGATGGTCGCCGAAGCTGAGCCGGCGGGTGGAGAGCGATTCATTGATGAGGTTCAGAAGCACACCGTGCCAGACGTAAATGCCGTAGCTGTAGACACCGAAGAATCGGAGGGTTCGGGTGGTCATGATGGTGGAAATCACGCCGGGGACCAGGGAGATGGCGATCAGCGATACGAAAAAGAGGGCGTTGATGGAGCCTTCCATGGTGCGTGCGATGGCGTCGTGCACCAGCGATGGATGAATCAGGCGGATGCAGATATAGAGAATAAAAAGTGGCGTGGATATCAGGCCGACCCAGCGAAATCGCCGCACGATGTCCGCGGGGTTTGTGTCGTTTGCCACAATGGCCAGAAGCGCGCCGATGACGAGAGCGTCCATCCGGCACCAGGTCAGCACGTAGGAAGCGATCGGCTCGCTCCACATGAAGGGTGAAAATGCGCGAAACAGCGGCGCGATGGCGAGCAGGGCAACGCACACGCGGATGAGGGTTTTGCGGGAGCACAGAAGGACGATCATCGGCCAGAAGAGATAGAAATGCTCTTCCACCGCGAGGGACCAGAGATATCCCAGGCCCAGCCAGCGGCCTTCGACGGCTGCGGGACCGTGCCGGGCGATGAGGATGTTGGTTCCATAAAACCAGAAATACGGCCAGTTGGAGCGCAGATTCTGGTATGAGCTTAGGGCGGGCACCGTGAAGAGCGCGATTGCCACCAGCGCCAGCACGAAATAGTAGATCGGGAAGATTCGCAGGGCGCGGCGGCCGTAGAAATTTATAAAGTATCGCCGCGAATTTTTTGAGCGAAGGAGAATTCCGGTGATGAGGAAACCGGAGAGGACAAAGAAGAGATCGACGCCGATGGTTCCCGAATCGGAAAGGCGAACGATCAGATGCGAGATGCCATGACGGGCGTTGGGGCCGGTAGGGGTGAGATGGCTCAGCACCACGAGCAGGATCGCCACGCCGCGAATTCCATCGAGGGCGGGAATATGACCGAGCCTGGAGCGATTGACTTCCGAGCCCTGGATTGAGAGAGGATCGGAAGGCGCATGATGTTGCTCTGGCATCGTCATGGATGGGGATATTGGATATTTTCCAATCGGTTGATTCAGCGTAGCGATGGCAAAATTCTACCCCGGAGTCCGATAATCCGAAGCGATCTGAACTATTTTTCCCATTCAATATCGTCGATGCCGGCGCGGAGATTTGCCAAGCGGGCCTGGACGAAAAGCCAGTCGCCGAGGCGGTTCAGGTAGGTCAGGATTGTCGGCGGGACGGGGCGGTCGTGGGAGAAGGCGACGAGGGTTCGCTCGGCGCGGCGGCAGACGGCGCGGGCGACGTGCAGGCGGGCGCTGGTTTCGCTGCCGCCGGGGAGGATGAAATTGCGAAGCGGGGGCAACTGCTCGGTGGCGGAATCGATTTCCATTTCAAGGCGGCCGATGCTGGATTCTTCCAGGGAGGGCAGATGGGCCGGCGGCTGGTCGTCGGGGCAGGCGAGCTGCGAGCCGATGACGAACAATTCGTTCTGCACGGCGCGAAGCTGAGCGGCGAGATTCTCTTCCAGCTCGGCGGCGCTGACGGCCGCCCAGCCGATGGCGGCGTTCAATTCGTCAACCGCGCCGACGCATTCGATGCGGACGTCGGATTTTGGGACGCGCTGTCCGCCGATCAATCCGGTGGATCCGTCGTCGCCGGCTTTGGTGTAGATCTTCATGTGAGGGATATTGTCGGGGGGAGCGGGGGGTTTGTCATCTTTTTTGGAAAACGCCGCGTGAACGCGGCCCCTAAACGGGGGGAGGGAAGTTCCATTTGCGGCTGAGCTGTTCGGCGATCCATTGGAGTTCATCGGGGTCGAGGTTTGACAGGATCATGTCCGGCGCGAGCTGGCCGCTGATGTAGAGATGCAGCGACGGGGGCTCGGCTTTGACGGCGGTGATGGTGGAGCGCGACCACTGCCGGCGGATGTCCCCGGTCATCGTCAGCATTTCGGGGGTGATGCGCAGCGTGGTTGATCCGGTCGATTTCATTCCGCGGGAAAATCGGAACATCAGTTGCAAACCCATCAGCAGGAAGAAGAGCAATCCAAAAAAAGACCAGGCGGGTTTTCGACTGAGCAGTCCCTGCGCGATGAAGGTGACGCCGAGAAATGCGAAGGCGACGGTGAACCCGGTGGGAACGCAGCCGCGCGAGGCAGCGGCGCCGCGGGGGATGGTGATGATTAATTCGTTGCCTTCGGATCGGGAGGAGATTCTGCTTTGCGCGGGAAGCGGAGCGCCTTCGGTGGGAGCGGTCATTTGCCGATGTCTTCGTTCCAGAGATCGGGGTGCTCGCGGATGAACTGGCCCATCATGTCGATACATTCCTGATCGTGCACATCGATCACTTCAATTCCCTTGGACTGCATGAACTGCGGAGCGCCGCCGAAATTCACGCTTTCACCGACGATGACCTTGGGCACACCAAACTGCACCGCCGCGCCGCTGCAAAGGTGGCAGGGCATCAGGGTGGAATAGAGGACGGTGTCGCGGTAGGTCTTCTGGCGGCCGGCGTTGGTGAGGCAATCGATCTCGGCATGGGCCATGGGGTCACCGCGCTGGATTCGGCGATTGTGTCCGCGGCCGATGATCTGCCCGCCGCGCACCAATACTGAGCCGATGGGAAGTCCGCCTTCGCGCAGGCCCTGCTGTGCTTCGGCGATGGCGGCGAGAAGAAACGGATCGCGATTTTCGGCGAGGCGCGGATACGGCTGATCGGGCGACGCGGGGATGGGAAGATTGGCGAGGTCTTCGGGTTTCACTTGTGCGGCCGCCTGATTCTCAATGCGAATCTGTTCATAGATTTCCCTGCGATGAACGGAGACGCTGCGCGGCGCGGTAATTCCCAGCCGAACCTTGTCTCCCCGAATGTCGACAACGCGCACCTCAATTTCGTCTCCAATCATGATGCTGTCATCGCGTTGACGCGTGAGCACGAGCATGAATCACCTTCCTGGTTTGTTATCCGCACGGCGCCTCCTTGGCTTCCCGCTGATTATACCCACTTCGCGGTCGATTGGGGCATTCGTCACCGTGATATCGGCGATCCCTTTGCGATGGAAGGGTCGCGCGGAAATCGGGCGGGGGTGGGCCTGATTTTGGAGATTTTGACGATCAGATGCCCCGTGGTCTGGGGCAAATCGACGGGAATGGCCTGGGCATCGCCGCCGCCCAGCAGGCGCGTCGGGGCGCTTGCCTGTTTTAACTCTTCGATGCCTTTTGGGCCCTTCATGGTCAGGACAACGCCGCCCACTTTGGCCAGGGGGAGGAGCCATTCGACCAGGATCGGGAGCAGTGCGACGGCCCGGGCGACGACGATGTCGAACGACTCGCGCGCCCGCGTCCGGGCGATTTTTTCGGCGCGATCGGCGATGACGGCGACGTTGGGCAACTGGAGCGTTTTGACGGCATCGCGCAGGAAATCGGCTTTTTTTCGCGTGGCCTCGATCAGGGTGACACGAATATCCGGCCGGGCGATGGCCAGCACCATCCCCGGCACCCCGCCGCCGGCGCCGACGTCGGCCACGCGATGCGCCTGCGGTGGAAGATACGGCAGCAGCGTGAGGGCGTCACCGATGTGAAGAATTTCGGCGTCCGCGCGCGTGGCGATGCGCGTGAGGTTCATCCGCTCGTTGGCGGCAAAGAGAAGATCGAGATAGGAATTGAGGCGACCGATCTGCGCTGCATCGAGAGTGATGCCGGCTTTTTGTGCGAGGGAATTCCAGAGGGTTTGCTCATTCACCTGGGATATAGCTGATGACTCCGTCGAACGGGCTGCTGGCGGTGGCGTAGCGTTTTTTGGGGATTCGGCCGGATTCCCAGGCGAGGCGGCCGGATTCGAGCGCCAGGCGCATGGCGCTGGCCATTTTCACGGGGTCTTTGGCGTGGGCGATGCCGGTGTTGAGCAGGACGCCGTCGGCGCCGAGTTCCATGGCGATGGCGACGTCGCTGGCGGTGCCGACGCCGGCATCGACGATCACGGGGTAATTCGCATCGCCTTCCTTGAGCGTTTCCAGGCAGAGAGAAATATTCAGGGGATTCAGCACGCCCTGGCCGGTGCCGATGGGACTGCCGGCGGGCATGACGCTGGCGGCGCCGGCTTCCTTGATACGGCGGGCGGCGATGGGATCGTCGCTGCTGTAGCACAGGACGGTGAACCCTTCTTTCACCAGTTCGCGGGTTGCCTCGAGCGATCCCATGGGATCGGGGAGGAGTGTTTTCTTGTCGCCGAGCACTTCGAGTTTCACCCAGTTCGCGCCGGGGTTTTTCTGTTTTTCCAGCAGATCGCGGCCGAGGAGCGCGACGCGGACGGCATCTTCAGCGCTGAAGCAGCCGGCGGTGTTGGGAAGGATGATAAATTTGGAGAGATCGAGAAAATCGAGAATGCTGCGCCCCTGCTTGTCGATGAGTCGCTCGCGGCGCACCGCGACAGTGACGACCTGGCACCCGCTGGCCGCCAGCGCGGCCTGCATGATTTCGTAGGTGGCGTATTTGCCGGTGCCGACGAAGAGGCGGTTGTGGAGGTCGAACTTGCCGATGCGGAGCATAGGTTGTGAATTGTAGTATGGACGTCTCGCCCATGTCTTTGTATTTGTCGAATAAAAGCAGAAAAATGGGCGGGACGCCCATGCCACAAAAAATCACTCAGGGGGTGGATTCCGGCGCGCCGTCCCAGGTCCAGAGGATGATATTTTTCATGAGCTGAAGCGCGTACTCGGGTTGGTAGCCGGCGATGCCCCAGTCGTCTTCGCCGAGGAGGCCGCTGATCATGTCCAGGGGGAGGATGATGATCGCGCCGTTTCCCTCGCGGGAGATCGAGGGGCGCCAATCGCTGATGTCGGTGTAGGAGCGGACATACTGGCGAACTTCGGGATGGGAAACATCGGTCATGCCGTTCGCGCTGGCGGTGACGAGGGGGTTGGTGTCTTCGACCGGGTCCATATGGGCGGAGGGGAAGATTCGCAGCATCAGGTCATCGTGAACGCTGCGGAGAAAATCATCGGGCGAGCCGCAGGGGTCGATCAGCAGCACACCACCGCCGGTGACGAATTTTTTTACGGATTGAAGCTGGTCGGAGGTGAGATTCAGCTTCTGATTTCCGGCGAGATAGGCCAATGGGATTTTGGAATCGCCGAGGGTTTCCATGCGGACGGTGTGGAGGTCGATATCGAGGCTGGTCTGCTGGCGGAACCACCGGCGGGCGCGGGGCCATGCGGCGGGCTCGGGGTCCCAGTTGCCGTCGTACTGGACCTGGGCGAGCTTGATTGCGGCGAGAGGGGGATCGGACGGCATCGCGAGCGAATCGGATTCGAGACGATTTTTCAGCTCGCTTTTTCCCGCGGCGTAGAGGGCGAGATTGGTGCCCAGCTCGAAAGCGCTGCGACCGACGCGGTCCTTGCGGAGCTGCCAGATTTTGGTCACATCGGTGGGCCAGTGCATCATGAGAATGCGTGAACCGTTGGTGATCGCCCGCGCGGGGGGCGGATCGGTGATGTGGTAGGAGACCGAATTGACGATGCTGCCGGGCGGCAGGTCGATCCAGTGATATTGCGGGAAGAGCCGCTCGCCCAGATTTTCGACGAACTGCGAGAATTGCGGATCGCCGCCATCGGCTTGGGTGAGGAGCATTCCACCGTTTTCGATATAGCTTTTTATTTTTTGGCGGTCGCTGTCGGTGAGCCTGGGCGGTTTATCGCCGGCCATGAAGAGGATCGGGCTATCGGTCCAGTCGCGCCAGTCGTGATCGAGGGGAACGACCTGCCAGTTCAGCGGCCGCTCGAGTTCCGCGCTGGCGAAGCGGGCGAGATTGGCGACATCGCGCGGGCGGTTGGCCCAATCGCCGTCGTAACGGAGCTTGTTCATCAGAATCGGATGGCGGCCGCGGGCGAGGAACAGCAGCGCGAAGGAGGTGTCAACAAGCGTGTCGAAGGAATCATCATCGTTGCCCCAGTGGCCGTTGCCGTTCTGGACGGCGAGGATGCCGGCGGCCAGCTCGCGATACCAGTCGTGAGCGCCGTAGAATTTGAATCCCGAGGCCAGGCCGGTGCGCTCCAGGCCGTAGAGCGTGTAATAGGTGTAATAATCCGAGCTTTGCGGCAGGGCGATGACGCTGTTGTCGTCGGTTTCAAGCCAGCTCAGCGCTTTGCCGAGCGCGGGCGAAAAAGGGGGGCGGCCCACCTGTTCGCCGTATTCCTGAGCGTCGAGATAATCCTGGGCGACGAAGAGCGAGGCGATGCCGGCGAGGGTCATCGATCGGCTGGGGTTGGTCTGGTCGGAGCGGTAGGTCCACTCGCCGTCGGCAAGCTGAAATTTCGCCCAGTGGGCGCGGACATCGCGCCAGAATTCCAGGGGGACCTGGATGCCGACTTCAGCGCCCGACCAGATTCCCAGCAGGCCGTATTGCGTGTTGGAATTGTCCCAGAAGGGGAAGTTGGTTCCGCGCGCGAAGGTGTTGTCATAGGTGAACTCCGCGTGTTCCTGCGCCTGGAGGAGCCACTGCACATCTTCGCGGATGGTCTGGTGATCCTGCGGGCGATCGTACAGCGCCAGAGCCGTGGCCCGCAGGGCGCGGGCGTAGGTGATGTAATCGGTGGACATCGGGAATTTTTTCATCGCGTCGATGGCGCTAGTCATGAACGGGCCCTGAATATCGAGGCGCTTGTCGTGCGTGGCGAAGCCGGCCTGCATCAGGGCGTAGACGACCAGGGTGTCGAGACCTTCGGCGTGCTCGTAGTTGCTCAGGTTGGCCAGCTCGGGGCCGCTGAACCTGCCGAGCATGTAATCGACGCCGGACGTGATGCCGCGTCCGATTTGCGGATCGGTGAGCCCGGTGACGGGCGGAATATCGGGCTTGATCGGCGGCCGCTGGCTGATGGGGCGCGAAACGGGCGGCTGGATGGCGAACTCGGGAAATGTCGTGGGAAGCGCCGGGGTGGGGGGTGCCTGGCTTTGCGGGGTGGCGGGAGGAGATTCCTGCTCGGGCGGCGGCGATGGCGCGGGCGATGTTTCGGTGGCCGGCGGCGGCGAGACGGTGGTCGTCGCCTCGGGGTGGTGCGCGCTGGTGAGCTGGTCATACAGCGCATCTTTTCGCAGCCAGGATCGGTTCAGTTCCTCTTGCAAAAATGGATCGGTGATGGTCTGGCCGGAAACCAGGTGCTCAAGTTCCTGGTATTTTTCGTACGCCTGCTGCTGGTGGCCGGTGAGGGCGAGGTTTTCGGCATCGTCCTTGAGCGTGAGGATGTCATCCCGGTGCATTTGTTCCCACGTGATGGGCGCCTGCTGGCCGCGCAGGAGCCACAGGACGCCGAGGATCATCAGGACCACGAGCGTGGCGCCGGCGCTCCAGATGATGGTTCGGCGGCGATGCTCTTCTTCTTCGGGAGTGCGCGCGAGGGCGCGGCGCATCAGGGAATCGATTCTGGAAGAGGCGCTGGGAATCCAGACCAGTTCCTGCGTGGGGGGCGGCGCGGGGGGGACGATTCCCGAGAGCGGCGTGGGCGCCCAGACCGGTGGAGTGACCGGCGGCACGGGGGGCGTCTGCGACTGCTGCGCTTCCCATTCGGCGGTGTCGGCGGAGGAGGGCTCGACCTGCACCTCACCGACCTCCGCAGCGGTGCGATGCGTCAGATACGATTCCTCGACCACGGTGGGGACCTGGTCATCCGGCTGGGTTCCGATCTGATCGAACGGAGAAATCGGCGCGGGAGGGGTGGTGGGCTCGGTTTGCAGAGGGGTTTCACCGGCCGCCTCGGGCGCGGCTTCCCTGGCGAAGGGGATGACATCTTCGGGCGGTGGCGGCGGCGCTTGCTCTGCCTCGGGCGGCGGGGTCAGCTTCATCACGGTGCCGCAGGCGGGGCAGATCGTCAGCTTGCCGGCGAGGTTGCTGGCAAACCAGAGAATCTTCCCGCATTGTGGGCAACGAGTGGTAAAAACCATGCGATGTCGCCGGCATTGTAAGCGCGATCAGCGCGGAGGGAAAAGAGTAGCGGGGAAAGGCACGGAGATACGGTGCAAATTCTTCAATCCGTTCCCGAGGAGGAGATTTGGCTGGCCGGTCAGCTCTCGCCGCATACCCGGCGGGCTTACAAACAGGATGTCCGTCACTTCGTTCGTGCAATGGGGGTTCGATCAGCGGATGAGCTTCGCCGCGTCAATCGCGCCGTCGTCATCGCCTGGCAAAACAGGATGAAGGATCATGGCGTCAAACCCCGCACGGTCCGCCGACGGCTTTCGGCCCTGTCCTCATTGTTCGCCCATCTGGTCGCACACCGCGCCGCCAGTGTCAATCCGGTTCGAGATATTACACGGCCGGGGGTGAATCGGCGGCAGAGAACCCCCCGCGTTTTCTCGGCGAAGGAAGCTCGCAAGATTCTCGATGCCCCGGACGCCGCCAGTGTTCAAGGGCTGCGAGATCGCGCTATCCTGTCGCTCGGGCTACAAGCCGGCGCCCGCCGCTCGGAAATCGCGTCGTTGCGGGTGAGAGACTACCACACGAACGCCGGGTATTTTATCCGTAAGGGAGGAGAAGATTTGTCATTGGCGATCAACCCGCAAACCGCCCAGCGCATTGAAGATTATCTCGCGACCGCCGGCCACGAAGACGATATGGATGGTCCGCTGTTCCGGCCGGTTCGCAAAAACCAACTTACATCAGACCCTCGCCGACATCTGAATCCGCAGGCAATCGACCGAATTCTTCGCTAGTATGCCAGTACGGTTAGCGCAGGTCCCGGGTATAGCGCCCACTCCATGCGCGCCAATTTCATTACCACCGCCTTGAACAACGGCGCCAGCCTCGAAGATGTTCAGCGCGATGTCGGCCACGCCGATCCCACCACGACAAAGCTCTACGACCGCAGGGGATACAACCCGGAGAAATCCGCTTCTTTTTTCGCCACTTACTGATGCTTTTCAAAAGTGCGTAAGTTCATGATCACTTGTAGTGGAGCCGATGGGCGCCGGAATCGGTAACTATTGGGTGGGTAATTTCGACATTGGCGCAATTCATGGGCGATCAGCGCCATCCGTGAAAGACTATTGAACCGACCCTTTAATAATCATTTTGAGTGTTGGCAGCGACGGATCATCCGTCGTCAGTAATACATCCGATTCAAAAATCGTCGAATGATCGGGAACGTGGAATCGCACTTCCACGTCCGCAGTGCCGTCGGCGGGAATTGATTGGGGAGGATTCGACACGCCGGCGAAGGTGCTGAAAACGAGCATCGCCATCCGGCAAGAGGTCTTAATGCGAATGGCGGACGCCAGCCAACCGGCCCATTTGCACGGCCAGTGCACCGAGCAGACCCAGCACATCGGTTTGGTTGGGCTGCTGGGTCAGGACTCGGCGATAACTTGTCTCCTCTTCGCCCAATCGGCCTGCCTGATGATAAGACAAGCCATAATCGAATTGCTGCTGTTGAGTCATATGCGGGTCGGCAATGTAATCCGGTTTCGCACTTCACCTAATTGATGACCGCCGCTTGCCTGTGCTCCACTGTGCCGTCATCCTCGGGATCAATCCGTTCAGCGCGCAGTTTCCGGAAAAAAGTTTTCATGTCCTTCGTGCAAGCGATCGTAAACCAGATGGTGGTGACGACGCCAATTGGCAGCGGAATCCAAATGGCGTTCCAGAGCCAGAATTCACTCCATGAGCCAGCGGAAAGAGGATGAACCAGTTCAATCGTGCATCCGACAACGAACACCGCGAGCCAGAACATTTTCCACGAGAACATTCCGAGGGTGAGCCAGCGGTCAGATCGCGTGAACAACTCGTCGATACCGATAAATTTGGCCAAATCAAACCGACGGAGGGGTGCGCCAACTACAACGCGGTCGGCTTCGAGCGCGTAAGCACCACGATGGAGCAGGCGGTCCATATTGTGAGGTTCCCCACATGTGAGCCATGAGATCACCACGTACCCGGTTAAAGCGGCCAGACTGGCATATAGAGAAATATAAGTGCCGTTAAGCGGAAAGGCCGCGCCGAGGTGGTTCACGATTGGCGCCACCCAGAGCGCGGGATGCTGCTCATTCCAGAAAGGCTGGCGAAGAACGATCCCGACCAGGGAGAGGATCGAACCCGTGAGCATACCGACCCATGCGCCGGCCGTGGTTCCCCAAGGCCAGTAAAGTCCCCCAATGATCACCGCCCCAGCGCCTCCGGTGAAAATCGCCTGTGTAACGCCAAACCACATCTGAACATATTCGCTCTGTCGGAACAGTGCCCCGAAAATGAATGCAAAGATTGCGACCAGAATAATTCCCAGCCTGAGAAGTAGGAGGTGTTGGCGTACGCCCAGGGGTCTTTTGCGCAGCGGCAAGATTACATCCTGGATCAGGATGCTGCTCCAGGAGTGCAGATGCATTCCGTCGGTTGAAAATATTCCCATCAGCAGCGTCGAGCAAAGCAACCCGCGGATTCCGATCGGCAGCAGGTGAGTCACCACAACCGGGCCCAGCATTTGGTCCCGAGTCGCGGGGTCATCTATTCGACTCAACACATCACGCACTACCGCTGCGCCCGCGGCATTATTTGGATGATCGAGATAACTTAAGACTGCCAGCGACAACAAAGTGCCACTGAGTATCCCAACGATCCCGCGGTAATTGCCCAAAATGCCGCCCATTCTTGCCTCGTGGGGGTTGAGGGCGCAGGAATTAAAAGCTTGCGCATTTTGCCAGGCCATCGTGCCATACACCATCCCGAACATCCCGACCATGGCATACCAAAAATTAAAATCCTGGACCTTCCAGGCATCAAAAGGGTTTGCCAGCGACATACCCGTCGCGCTGGCGACTAATACTTCGCGCGTCTGCGTCACGTTGAATGTTATCAATAGAGCGATGCAAATGATCAGGGAGGCAATTAGCCCGAACATTCCCTCGGCGCAATCCGTGGCCAACACCGTAACTTGTCCCCCCAGTGTCACAAGCAGCGTGCTGATGGTGAGGAATATCGCCATGAGGGGCAAGCAAGTGTCAATCCGATGGGAAAAAAATTGGACCGTCGGCGGCAGTTGCAGCAGATAGACGCAGAGACGCGCCCCGATGACGGGGATAATGCCGTAGTTGATTATACCGGCAAGAAATCCCAGACCGCCGCAAAAAAGGCGAAACTTGCGGCTATAACGCATTTCAAAAAACTGCGCCAAGGTCATCGCGCGGGTCTGGCGATAGCGATATATGACAAAGCCGGTAATAATCACGATGAGAGCGACAATATCCGACATGTAGCCCCACCATCTCAGGATAAAGCCACTTCGCAGAAAGACCTGATAACCTGCCACGAATGTTACGGCCCCACCCATGCCGCTGCGCGCAGTGCACATCAGGTAACGTCCTGCACAGCGACCGCCGGCCATGAAGTCCGCGACACTACGGACATATCGGCGGGTGTAAAATCCGATAGCCGCTACAAAGACTAGGGGCAGGCACATGATCAGCCAATCGAGTGGATACATATCTCTTTGAGCTTAGTGAGCCCCTCTAAAAGGCCTCCAACGACTTCGTAAGTGTGGTTGACTTTCTCGTCGTCTCGGAGATAAGGAGTCAGCCCTGATCCAGCACCACAACCTGAGGCGAAAATAAACGACATTGCGGCGCCGGCGGCAGCCGACCATCGGTTCGCTCCATGAGTAACTCAATCAGTTCGCGGCCAATGCGGTCATTTTCTTTATCGACGGTCGCCAGGGGACGATGGGATGTGAAATTTCGCCACTCACAATAACTCCAGTTATTGTCGTACCCGACCACCAGAACATCGCGCTGTGGCGCCTTTCCTAAACGCTCAAGGGCGGCGACCAAAGGAAATACGACGCTGTCCGTCACGGCCTCGATTCCGTCAATCGGTTCCTTTCCCGAAAACTGATCGATCAAGTATCCCATCGTCGCGCGCTGCATCAACTCAAACGTCGCCAAATCCTGCGTCATTTCTATCGGAGTTCGAAATTCGATTGGCGGAATCACGGCAATTCCCGCTTCGGCGATTGCTCGGAGATAACCTTCGTCGCGCTGCATCAACCACTCAGGACGTTCCTCAATTTCAGCTCCCAAAGGTCGGTAACGTAATATCCGACGACAACCTCGTTCGATGAGCATTCGCGTCAATTGATATGCACCAAAGGCGTGATCCGACACCACCCGATCAAATCCTTCGGTCGTAGGACCGTGGCTATTGACGACCACGGGAATGCCGGCGTCCAGGAACTTCGCCAGAACCTCTCGTCCACGCGGCGAAGCCACTACATGACGGAGGGCAATGACACCGCGCGGTCGCTCGCGCAGGATTTGTCGCACTTGCTCTTCGCGCAGTTGATTAGTCCTAAGAACAATGGTGGGCATGCCAGCGCTGGCTGCCGCATCAATACAGATTGCCTGGAGCGCCCACTCCCAGCCATATTGGGGAATTTCCAGGTGCGGGGCTTCACGACTCGCATCCGTAATGATCGCTACACATTTGCCGAGTAAGTTCCCTTCGGACTTTATTGCGCCGAGAGCGATCTTTCGAATGCGGCCGTCGCCCAGTTGAAGGATGCCGGATTGTTGAAGATCCTGAATCGCGGCGCGAATCGTTGGGCGGGAGACGCCAAGTTGCTCCGCAAGTAATCGCTCAGCCGGGAGGCGTTCGCCGGGTCGGAGCTTCCCTTCCTTGATCCACCTCACAAGATCCTGCACCGCCGCATAACGGGAACCGCTGCGCGATCTAATAAGAGTTGTAGTCGGAGGAGATGGATCTGAATGCGAGGACTGTGGCATTGGTCTTTTTGGTATTGTATTATACATCAATTGTAATATATTCTTACCAATTTTGCAATTGTGGTTTATTGATTAGATGTGCTGATGTTTAGAAATGAAACTATTGGGACTCGCTCGAATGGCTATCCTCCAATCGCAGTATGCCCATCGCTTGCGGAGAGATGTGAGGACAACCATAGATGATTGGGGACCAGTTCATCGCGACGAGCTTTTTGCCGCCCTTTTCCTTTGCATCATCGATCCACTCATATCGTATCAGATTGGCGCGGACGTTCATGGATTGCCACTGTTTTAGTCCCAGGCGTCTGAGAACTGGATCTGCCGGGATAGCAATGTCCGCGATCCACGCGTTGTTAACCCCGCTGGTCGGAATTTGCCTTGTGGCAGTCATAAGTCTCTCGCAATCCCAACTTCGATCAGCCCACCAGTCGCGCGACCTGATCTCAGGTAATAACATTCCATTTGCGTCGGACTTCGGATCGGTGGTCAGCGTAATCAGTTGGTCGAAAATTTGATTCCGCGGGCTGATTTCCCATTCGATATATTCCCGTGAGTCTCCCTTCGGATCGAGAAAAACTTCAACGACATCTCCCGGATAAACAGGTTGATTACGGCCGACGAAGGGAGCGTACAAATTGCTTTGCAGGCAGATGAATCGAATGTAGAGATAGTTGCTGTCCCACATCAGAAGGACTTTGGTTGGGAAGGCGGACAAATCTTTTCCGGCGGGACCGAGGGACACTGTCAGTTTCGGGATTTCCACGGCATGGAGCCACGCCGGATCATTCGGGTCAGCATTCATGCATGGCCGAGATGCGGCTTGGGGAACTACGCAGACGGGAATCGTCGTAGGCTCGGTTGCCGACAGGCTATCTCCGGCACCTACTGCGGCGACAAGCAAGGCGGCAATGACGCACACCATCAATGGTAAGCCCGAGCCGGCGACCGCATTATGGTGCATACGATGCACGGAATTGATTACCGCTCTCAGAATCAGCAACGTGGACATAATTTGAATTTTGGTCCTAAAACGGTATAATTATTGTCAAATATAGTTAAAAAGTCTATATTAATTACCAAATTGGTATATCCGTCGTCTTTGATTTGTTAATGTAGAGAATCGAGATTTCCCATTTTATTACACTCAAGTTAAGTTTGTGGATGATATCCAGGAAGTTCAATCCGTGAACCAAAGAACTTTGACTGACGTTGCAAACGCTCTGCGGTTGTGTGGTGTGGATGAACGCGCGATCCTGGCCGACGGGTGGGGCAAGTGGATACGATCCATATTGCCTCTACAGCGGCTGGATCGGTCTGATCAAGACGGGGGGTTTGAGGACGGTGATACCGGCGGATGGTGCGACGGACGAGAGACAGCTTATAGACTAGCGCGGCTCATCGCCGGCGCTTGCTGGGGAGATCTGATCGATGTCGATCACCGGGTGTTACAGGAAGGGATTCGCCGCGCCGCTAAGTTCATCGTTCGCCGGCAGTCCCCGAACGGTCTGATGGACATGATCGGTATTTACGCGGTCAACGAAGCTGGATTTCCGGTACCGGGTTTGGTTGCCGCTTACAAACATCTCGCTAAAGCCGATCCCATTCTATTCGAAGAGATCGCGGCAGATCTCAAGCAATATATCCTGCGGGCGTGCGAGGCGGTGCTCGCCGGTTCAGCGCATACGGCCAATCATCGCTGGACGGCGGCGTGTGCGCCGCTGGCGGCAGCATACTCGGTTTGGCCGGATGATCGATATCTTGCGAAAATCAACGATTACCTTTCCGACGGAATCGACTGTGACGAAAACGGCTTTTGGTACGAGGAGCGCAGCCCGAACTACAACATGGTCGCCAACAGCGGGCTGGCAATCATTGCCGACTGCCTGAATCGACCGGAGTTGCTCAAGCCGATTCTGCGTAATTTTCATTTTATTCTACATATGATCCAGCCCAACGGCGAGGCCGATTCGAGCTTCAGCCACCGTCAGGATCGTGCCGCAGCCAACCGTTCACCCTGCAGTTACAACATGGCCCGACGCGCCGCTCAACTGAGCGGCGATGGCCGGTTCACAACGCTGGCGTTGGAAGCAATCAGTCGTTGGCCGGAGTTAATATACGCCGGAGTGCCAGTGCTTTTTGATGTCGAGGACCATCCGGAAGATTTGCCGGCGCCATTGCCGCTGCCAACCGAGTATGAACGGTTCTTTGAGGATCGCGCAATAGCGCGGATTCGCCGGGGTTCGACGGCGTTGACCCTGGCCGCAGATCATGGCGGACATTTCTATAGCGATGTTCGTGATCAATGGGGCGGCAAAAAGTATAGCGATGACTGGTTTCATCTTCATCACGAAGACATTGTGGTACAGAGTATCCATTTGGCGCCGGCGTGTATGTTGGCGATTCAGCCACGCGAGATGAGGCGAAACGGGGAGGGTGCGTATGAACTGGCTGGTGAGTCGCGCGGCTGGACACACACATTACATTTTCGGCCCGGCTCGCCTCCAACGGAAATGCGATGGGATCTGAAACACTTCGAGAGAATTCACTGGAAAGACCGCTCGATCTTGATTCATCTGCGATGTACTGCCGCATACGCGTTAATCGCGTCGCTGAATCTGTGGATTCGCCCCGGAATTGAGATGATCGAAGACGGCGAAGTGCCCAAACAAATCAATGCGGGCGAAGTGATTCACCTGCGCGGCGGCAGGCCGATCACCTTTGTATCGGCAAGCGGCAATAAATTGCGTCTGGCCGGCTTACCGCTGGGTCAGCATCGTATGCGGATTCTGCCTCCTGAGCCGATTCCTTCGGCCAAACCAAAAGAATGCGGTTTGCTGTGCCTTGGAATGCGGCTTCCCACCGATCTGGAATTCCAGTTCACATACTGAGAGCACGATATCAGATGCGGATGTGATCGCCTGCGTGAGAGGGTTCGTCCATGGTCAATGTCAAAGCCATGTTCAGGCAGTCCGACTTGCGCGGCTCGATGGTCATCTTCATTGTAGGAGTGATGGGCATCGGCATAGCATTCGGGGCAGATCCAGAAGAGAAGTCATCGTCCTATGCGCCCGTCATCCGGTGTTTCAATATCGCGGCGGCCGATCTCAATCAGCTGCGCGATGCCGCCGGCATTGAAGGACTAAATCTCCAGGATGCGGCGCCAAGCGATCCACTGGGCATGCCCGCCTTGGTGCTCTGGGAAGCAAATCATTCCACAGAGCCCGATGAAGCTCGCATCACTGAGCTGAGCGAATACGTCCAAAGGGGAGGCCGACTGGTTTTGACGCTGGATGCCTCGCCGGGCACGGGGCCGTTCCGCTTGAAGGCGCTCAGCCCGACCACGGCATGGCGAACACTTTTGGAGACGTGCCACCGTGGCGGGGCCGGGCCGGCGGTTGACGCGGCGGAATGGGATGCGGAAATGTTCCCGGAGTCGGTCAGGCAATCGCTGCATCTTCCGTATTATTACGCTTTGCGGCCCTTTGACGCCGTCGAGCGCGGAATGCAGCGTTATGAGCGATTCGACCGGCCGACGATTTATCCGGGCGGTTTCGTTCATGCAGGCGATCCGACATTCACTCGTCCACTCCTTGATCGGGATTGGAAGGTACGAATCCGCGCGGACGATGTGGGGGCGTCGGGTTTGCTTATCACGGGTCGTTTTGGCGCCGGTCGAGTGGCGGTGTTTGCCTCATCCGCGCGAGCCGCCAATGCGGCGGTGTGGGGGCCGCTTTTGAAATGGCTCGATATCGATCGACCAGCCCAACCGATCGACGTGACGATCAAGTCCCTGACGGTTATCTCTTCAGCGCAAGTCGATCAAGAGCATCATGCCATGATCGTCGCGGTTTCCAACGAGGGCGGACAACAATCCCGCGTCGAGGTAATCGCTCGCGTCCTGACGTGGGAGCACGCGTTACTCGGCGACGTCGTGCGCACCGTGGACATTGGGGCGAAGTCGCGGATCTACGTCGCGCTGCCGCTGCCCACTCCCAGCGGGACGGAATATCAGGCGATTGACGCCCAGGACGCATTCATCGTGCGACTTGGCATCATCGGCAATCAAGGCAGCACGCTGGTCGAGGAACGCGACGAATCGGTCGATTTCCGCCCGCCGGTGCGCGTAACGGTCTCGTTAGACAACCTTCGGCAGCTTCCTTATCCGTTCAAGGACGTGCCAGACGAAAACGCACAGCAGTCCTCGATGCCCAACCGTATGGGCGAACCCGTCACGGCGTATGCTTATCCAAGTGGCGCTGAGGTGAACGTAGCGGCCAGTATTTCTAACGGTATGACCGACTTAGCCCCGCTCGCGACGATCACCGACGAGACACAGCCGGGCAATCCCAGCGTCGTTGCTCTGAATGATCAGTTTCAACCACCGAATGCAATTCCCGCGGATGGCATCTTGGCGTATGGCGTCTGGACCGGCCGGGAGGGCATGGACAACAGCCTGCTGTTTACCTTTCCGTGTCCGATGCATATCAACGACGTGATCATTTCGGGCAACCCCGCCAATTTGCGGGGCGATCAAAATCCCGGGGAGGTCGTGGTCGAAGCGAACGGCGAGCAAGTTACCGATGTCAAGCACTTCGACTCGGAATTGGCAGCGCAGTCGTGCGCGGCGCATGTGCCGTTCGAAACGGTCAGCACGTCGGCAATCCGCGTGCGGTTCCCTTGGATTGGAACACTGCCGGATGGGAAGAAGAGGCTGGCCCCGCGCATTGGAGAAATCGAAATCCGCGGCTACATGGGCCTTCCGGGACCATCCGCCCGCGGCAAGCTCAGGATTACGCTGAGCGATGCGGCAACAAAAAGCGACCGGGTGGTGATGACGCGTGACGTGCAATTGCCTTATGCACGGGAGCAACAGATCAGCGTCAAAATTCCGGCTGAGGCACTGGTTACCGACGCTTCGAGGGTACGGTTTTTTAGAGTGGAGGCACAATTTGCTTCCGGTGAAGGGGGCACATCGTCAGCTTCGTCCACATTCATGACAATCCAGCCCGTCAATCCACTGCGACCCGTGCTTGATATTCATCAAGGTCCGCAACTTGGCTTTGTCGTTACGCGCGGATTTCGCAATGCTTTCACTATCGGGACGGGAACGCGTGAGACGCATGGTGCGTGGGATACGCCGGATGATTTAATCTGGGCATACGAACGCCAGCTCAAGCAGATGGGCGCAGAAACGCGCAGCACTGCCAGGCAGTTCTTTGTGAGCGAATGCGATTTCAAGCACTACTGCGCGCCATGGTCGGTCTTTCCGAATGGGCAAGTCTTTTTCTACATCGCGGCGCCAAGTTTTGTCGCTGCCGAGCGGAAAGATCCAAAGTGGAATCAATCCGACCTCGCGCAATTGGGTTTTGGCGACCGTTGGGATACTGGACCGGCGGCGAGTCTTTTGTATTCCTGGCCGGAACTGATCGCCTTCGATGAATTCCTCCGTTCTCAACGATTACCCGGCCTGTCAGGACGCACGCGGGAGGAAGTCGTTCACGAAATTCAGGAGAAATACGGTAATTGCTTCTCCGCGTGGCACATGGCGCGTTACGCCAACATCGTCAAGACGCTGCGCGACACTTTCCGCGCGGCGGGAAAGAAACTGATCATCTCGGGACAAGGCATCCCATTGGTGCCGGGTCGATACCAACAGGAGATTGCAGACACGATTCAGGGAATGAGTGACGACACGACATGGGGCATGACTGACGAAGACGTCGCGGAGACAACCGGTCGGCAGATCGCATCGCTGGCTTACAATCCGGTCTGGAGCATGTGCGAGGTATTGGTATGGGGGTACGACTCGGCCGTGCTGAATAATTCACACTGGCACGCGGCGGTCGGCACGACCGAATCGTCGCGCCGGCATTATGCCGATGCGGGCTGGCGCGGTTTTATCGACCCACAGGGAAAATATCGCCTCACCAACACATACGGATACGGCATGAATGCAAATGTTTCCTTCTGCATGTCGCTCAACGATTGGCAGGAGGCGTGGCGAATGCAGGAGCGACTCAGCCTCATCACGCCCGATGCGCCGATCGGAGTCGGGATGGTCATCGGGAACGATAGTTGGAACGATATGCAGCACGCAACCTTCAGCGGCGGCGGAATGGGCGGCAGTCCGGCGGACTCGCTCATCGGCGACGCCGCGCATGCATTCGCGACGCTCTGTGATCAGCGTATCCCGATCAGCTTTGGTAGCAATGTCACCGCGATGGCCAAATGGAGCGCCAACACGCCAATCGTTGTTCTGAACCTGGCCGACCTATCGGCCAATGAAATCAAAATTTTACAATCTCTGCACCAGCGCGGGACGCGCATGATAGGATTCACCGGCGGCGGCGCGATCCCGCCAGCCGCCGCGGCAATCTTTGGGGCCATGCCCGACGGTGGGCCGGACATAGCGAAAACAATTGGAACGGTTCTGAATCGCCCGGTGTTAGTGACTGCCACGACACTGCTGCTGAACATTCCCTACCAGACCGTTGAGGGCAGCGATCTTCAAACCATCGCTGCAGCGATGCGAGATATATTGGCCGCAGATTTGCAGTTGCCCGAAGGCACGACCGGTTATGGATTCATCCGAGGCAGGCAGCGATTCGTTGTCGTGGAAGATTGGCGCGAGGAGGGACGCGACGTCGCGATTCGATTGCGGGTTGCACCCCGGGCGTCAACAGCAAGCTGCGTCAATGTGAACGATCATGTTCCGGTAACAGTTTCGCGCGACGGCAATTATTGGGTATTAACATTTCCAACGCGTCCGGGCGACGGCACGCTATTATGCGTGGAGGAAAAATGAATCGGGGAAATCAAACAAGATTTATTGGGAGCTATGGCTCCCTGATGATGGCAATTGTTCTTTGCATTGGAGCCGCAAACGCTCGCGCGACAGGTCAGGACGTGTCGGATCGCTCTTTGATTATCGCCGTGTCCAGCGACGCGCCTCCCCAGATCCAAGCGGCCGCCGAAACAATTCGGTCAGCGGCTACGCAACAGCCGTTGCTCAAGATGATGGCCGGCAATCACGAGGTGCGCAAGATGGACAGCGCGGCGCTGCTTGGTGGTCCTTATCGGGACAGGGCATTGAATCACATCGTCGTCATCGGTCTGCCCAGTGATCCGGTTGTGGCCGCTGTCTGGCAACGGGAAGCGGCCATCGAATCAGGAGGTATTTTTGTATTCGGCTTTGGCCATTTCAAAGGGGACATCGGTTACATCGAGAGCGATCGCAATCCATTCCTTCACGGTGCGAACGTCGACCGCGCTCCGTACGAAGCGGAAATAGTGACAATCTCAGGTACGACTCCCGCCGGCGTTGTGATGGCAGCACATGCATTCGTTGATCGCGACGTGGTAAACGGTGTGATCGCCAGTACACGCGGATGGTCAAGGCCATTCACATCGCTGCTCGACCGTGACCCGATAACCCCTGATGTTAAATTTCCGGCTGTTCCCTCTCAGCTCAAAGATGCACAGTTGATCGGCGTAACGCAGGCGAGCGGCGATGAGTATTGCAACGTGCTGGCCGACACTGGCTTTGAGCCCATCGCGATTTGGCGATTCAAATACTATTTAAAAGGAGCGTGGGATGCTCCCGGCGTCGATGCGGCGATCGCCGAATACAACGCCGGTCTGCACCGCCGCGCGCTCGCCGACACCTTGTGGGTCGGCGTTTTCGCAGCGCCTGAGGAGGCTGCGTCGGCTGCAGCCAAAATCGCGGCGGCGATTGGCTCAACTAAAACGTCCAGGGACGATTGGAGTGGTAACGGTAAAGACGGGGACGGCAAGCCAATTGCAATATGGATCAATGGCTCGACCGTCTATATGAGTGACCTTCGGCGATAATTCCGCGCCGATCCCAGGAGGCGCCGGCCGATCGCCAGGTGGAGCGATGGATGGTCTGGCTTCGCGTAAGCTCGATCTCCTTGGAAATCCTCATTTTGGCCGGTCCATAAGTAGGTCGATTACTAAGGCGCTCCATCCGTAGTCCATGTTTCCCAGTGCGCGACCTGAAAGCGGGTCGTACCATTCCCACAACTTCGGGATACCCTCGGCCCGGACCATCTCAAGGGTTCGGTCAGAAAGGCTTCGGGCGATATCGTCACGGTTCAAACGCTGCAAAGCACGGATGAGGAGCCAGTTCGTGTTAATCCAAGTGGGACCGCGCCACATCTGGCCAGTAGTGAAGGAGGGTTCGTTGCGCGCGACAGATGGGACGGGATAGGGTGTCCAGAATTCGCGCTCGTCTGTCAGATGCCGCAAGATTCCGTCGACCTGGACATCGCCTGGATCCAGAGCGAGAAGTCCTAGAAGGCCCCCGATCGTCTTGATATGGACCGGTCGCTCCTGGTGATCCAGACAATAGAAGAACTCGTCGTTCGCATTCCAAAGCCGATCCAGCATAGCGGCTTTGATTCGATCGGCGCAGGATTTGGCGTGTGATTCGACTTCGCGGTTCTGCAAGAGCAGCGCGAGTCGGGCGACCGTGCGCCATTCATTGACCAAAAGGCCGTTTAACTCCGTCGCTTCCAGAGGTTGAGGGAACCAAGTACTTCCATTGCCGCGCGAAACATGATCCCATCGCGGCGAGTCGTCCAAACCGCTTTCCCACGCCGTTCCCCAGCCGGCCAAATCATCCTTGTCCGGATCCCGGGCAATACTCCACCAAGTCAGATACCCCACCAAAACGGGCAGAACCTTTCGTATCCAATTCAAGTCACCCGTTCGCTGAAATACGCGCTCTATCGCCATCGCTAAAACGGGCGGTTGGCTTGTCGGTGCAAAGAGTTTTCTTCCCTTGTTCCAGCCCTGCTCGCACAGCCAAGGACTGAAGTAAATCTCATGGCAAATTCTGCCGTTCTCCAGCGGGTTATCCAACAGGTTGTCCAGTTCACCACTGGCCCACTCCACTCGATTAGTCCATCGCCATATGATGGAATGAAACGCCGAATCCCACAACCATTGATGCGTGTAGTTAAACTTGCTTGGACAAGTAAAGGATTGTGCTAAGGGTGGCGTGCCGTAATTCATCCGATTAGCACGCAAGACATACCAGGCTTCACGCCAAACGTCTTCATAGCTGGCGCACGGATTGGTGGGGATCATTTGCTCGAAGAAAGCTTCCCACTCGCTTTTCGAATCAAAAACGACCTGCTCCGAATCGTTCATCGTCGATCTCAGCTTCTTCAGCGCCACCCGACGTGTTTCACTCACAACCATTCCCAAACGGGCGCTTGACCCGGGCGGCAATCTGAAGGCGACTATGCCTCGCCCGTCCCGCCCATCCACGCAGGCCCAGGTCGGTCCCACAATCGCACGTGGCTCGTCCTCAAGCTTAGCTTCGACGGACTGCTCGTCTTTCCCGGCCGATATGCGCAAAGGCATGGGATCTAATCCGATCGCAACCACTCGACTTAGCTCCGATTCCCAGTACACGATGCCCTCATCAATATATAAGCGCAACGGCGAGTGTGTCCTGAACTCAATCCATATGGTCATCGGCCCGGATGAAGATGAGATTACATCGAACCATTGCATGTGCCGGTCGTCCGCCGAGGTGCTACGCCGGACAATACACTCGGGTGTTTCCAGCCGAACTTCCCAGGGGCGCCATTCGGCGGATTCCAATGCGCCAGGGATTTCACGCTCTCCAATCCGTAGGCGGATGGCGGTGAACTCCATCACCTCGCCGACTGTAATGCGCCCCAACGCGGGAATTATGCCTTCGATTACACCGTCATGACATCGGGCTTTCCAACTCGCCGATGCAATGAGATTTCCCACACTCTGCGTCTTGCTGTACATACAATTCTCCGAGTTCTCACCGACCCGCCATGACGCTTTGAACCCTACGGATCATCCAAACAACGGCGGCCTGGTGAATAATTTGCATCTATAGGGTCAACGTGCTGTCGGGCATGACGTAGAAAGTGTGAGCGCCGGAAGCGGGCGCTTTGATCTGTCCTTCCCAGCGAACGGAAAAAGTATTGGCGACAGTCCGGTGATAGGCGGATGGTTCCCCCAGTTGAAAGCCCAGGATGTGGGATCATTGTTTTGTTCGGCAACGAAATTGGTGAGATCACCGCTCGAAGCATCTATCGAATTGAAATATTCGCCCGTGAGACCTGCTGAAAGCATTGTGCGCGGCTCAATGGCCTTTACAACGGCACGAGCTATTGATCTGGATCGCTTAAATGATTTTCGGCGTGAGTGAGAAGACGAGACAGAATTTCGACCGTCACCGTCTTTGTGGATCCACATGTTTTTCAGCTCCGTCCTGCAGGCCTTTTTCCTGGAAAGCGAAGGGATAAACCGAACTCATATTTTCGTAAGCCTAGAGCCTAAAGCCGACGAAGAAGCGCTGATTCTCGAACCGAGTCCGCAACAACATTCACGGTGCGCTGTATGTCACGTCTTCTGTACGGCGCGATTTTGCCGAACGAGCCATGGCGCGGACGATTTCAATGCCTGCGGCAATCTCTTCCGGCGTCACTTGGTCAACCAATTGCTCGCCACGAACGGCTCGCACAAAGTCGCCCCATAAATATTCACCGCTTGCTTCATTCAAATCGACATGTTCCATCAATGGTTCATCGCCATCGCGGCATGCCACCACCGACATCCGGCTCTTCACGCCCTTGTTACCTTGCCGCTGCGGTCCAACATTGCGGAAGACCGTGCCGTTTTCGAAATTAAAGGTCATGTCATACGCGTAGGGGTTCCCATCGTTCACGCAAAAGCTGGCGAAAATGGACCCAATGGCGCCGCTTTTGAAAAGAATACTGATCTGGGCATTGTCGGGTGTCGGTCGGCCTGTGAACAATCGCGAGCTGATCGCATTTACGCTATGAGCTGGGCCCAGCAGCCGAACCAAATCGTTGATGCAATAAATGCCTATTCGGAATATCGGAGCGACGGGACAAAGCTCGGGATCATCGTACCAGGTGCCATCGGCCTGCTCCCGATAGCTCGCCCAGCAGGCGCGGCGGCAAGCGATTGGGCGGCCAAGATTATACTTCTGTTGCCAAATACGAACTTGCTGAAGGTCGGCCGAAAGCCGCGGCGATGGAGAATTCATATGAACCAACTTGCCCAACGACTTTGCCTCCTTGAGGACGGACAGCGCCGCGTCGGGATTTAACTCGAACGGCTTTGTCGTGATGACGTGCTTGCCCGCATGCACAATGCGGCGAATGAGTTCGGCGCGGCCATTGGGACCCGTAATCAAAGCGATGGCCTCAATCATCGGATCCGAAAGAACCTGATCCAAATCGAAGCGCGCTTCGGCACCGGTGCTGGCCGCTACCGCAAGAGCACGGGCGCGATCCAAATCGCACACCACTTTCAATTCGATCAGTTCCGATACTGGTTGCGAAATGAGTTCGTTGACAACATGCCGTCCAAAATTCAGTCCAACAACGGCCATTTTCACGCGCAGTATCTCCGAAGCCGCGTCTTTGATACTGCGCTTCACCGGCAGTTTCGAACCGCGACTGTCAAGCACACTCATGACTATCTCCATGCAACAAATCGGCGCGGCTCAATTGGTCGCCGGCTACCTCCGTCGCCTGCGGCGGGAGAGGATGCTGACGGTGCCCAGAGTTAGCAGGCCCAGCGACGCGGGTTCGGGAACACTCGTGAGGCTGATTCCGTTGGCCGCGGCGAAATCGTCCAGGGCGGTCAGGTCCGCCGCGGTGACCGCGGATTGTGCGGCGAAATCGTTGAAATTATCCGCCAGCAGCACGAAGTCGTCGCCGTTGACCGTATTGCTGTAGTTGAAATCACCCTTGTCCCAGCCGGCGGTTACCGAATCGTTGAAGTTGGCCGCCATCAGCGTGAAGTCGGCGCCGTTCACCTTGTAGTCCAGGTTTGCGTCGCCCAGCAATGTGTAGGCGATTTCGATCTGACCTGAAGAAAGACCCGCGGGATTGCCCAGATCGGCCGAATCGGCATAACCGATCCCGTAACTCGGGTTGGACTGCGCTGTCGTGGACATGATGCCGGCGCCGGTCCAGGTTCCGCCGTTGTAACCACTGGCAATGAGAGCGGCGATGGAGTCGATCGGATCGTTCGCGGGGCTGCCGTAGTTGATGAATACGTGGTTATTGTTGATGTTGAGGGTAGAGAGTGTACCCAGCGTCAGGGCAGTGGTGGAGCTGCCGCCGCTGCCGGTGGCCAGGGAGAGCGTCGTGCTGGGAGCGACAGTGATCGTGCCTGTGCCGTTAATGGCGCCGGTGGTGTTGTTGGCGTTGACGAGCAGCGCGCCATTGTTGGTGACGGGTCCGCCGTTTGGCAGCGAGCCCGCGGTGGAAGCGACGACGCTGCCGGAGTTGATGTCCGTCCCGCCGGTGTATGAGTTTACGCCGGTAAGCACGAGCGAGCCGGTGTTGAGCTGAGTGACCGAGCCGCTGCCCTTGACGGCATTGGCCAAGGTGACGTTTCCGGTTAGGTTGTAGGCAAGGTTGCCGTTGTCGATGATCGCGCCGGCAAAGATGCCAAGCGACCCGGTGGCTCCGTTGTTGCCAATCTCCAGGGTGCCGGCGCTGATTGTGGTGGGCCCGATATAGGTGTTGGCGCCGGTGAGGACCAGGGTTCCGGTGTCCACCTTGGTGAGTGTGGAGGCGCCGCTGATGACGCCGGAGGCGATCAGGGTTCCACCGCCGGCGACGCCGAGGGTGCCGCCGCCGGGGTTCAGCGTCATATTGCGCGCGGTGCTGAAGGAACCCGTGTTGGTATCTTCCAGCGTTCCGCCGGAGAAGGTGAGCGCTCCGGAGGCGGCGCCGAGGTTGGCGTCGGCGGAGAAGTCCACGGTGCTGCCGGCATCATCGATGTACGTGCCGCCGGTGTAGGTGTTGGTTCCGTTGAGAATTACGGTGCCTTGACCGGCCTTGGTAAGGGCCACGCCACCGCCGCCGACGGTGCTGGTCGAACCGCTGTTGTTGATGACCGAATTGATGGTCATCGCGGCGGCGGTGTTGTTCTGGATGACCACCAGGTCCTGCTGATTCCCAGAGGAGAGAACCGAGGAGTCGATGGTGACAGCGTTGGCGCCGACGTTGCTCGTTTCCAGAATGCCGCCGGTGGTGACGTCCAGAGTATCGCCCGAGCCGGAACCGATAGTGTAGCCGCCGACGTTGTTGAATCTCAGGGTGTTGATCGTCAGCGAGCCGGGTGTGGAGACCCCCGTGGGCGCATCGACGTTGGCGTTGGCGGCGAACGAACTGCTGTAGGAACTCAGGCCGGAGATGGCCCCGGCCGAAGTGGTGGAAGCGGCACTGACCGCCCAGGTGTTGCCGCCCACCGTGGCCCAACCGCCCAGCACGCTATTGACGTTGTAGCTGGTGGTGGTGATCGAGCTGCCATCGGTTGGCAGCGCGAAGTTGACGACGCCGCCCGTGCTGCGCTCGATGTTGTTGAGCGCCAACGTATTGCCGCTGCCCAGGCCGGCGGAGGCATTCACGTTGGACAGACCCGCCGCGATGGTGGTCGTGCCGCCGAAGCCGGAGGCCATCGTGTTGAACGCGATATTCCCGAAAGTCAGGGAGGAGTTCCGAGCCGCGATGGAGAGCGTGCCACCCCCCAGGGTCAGCGCCGAGAGCGGGTTAACGCTCGCGGTGCTGCCCAGGACCAGTGTGCCTGCGGTGAGGGTGGTGGCGCCGAGATAACTCTCGGTGCCGGTGAGAGTGGTGGTGCCGGTGCCAACTTGTGCGACGCCGCCGTAGCCGCTGATATTGTTGGAGACCGTCAGACCGTTGTCGGTGCGGTTGAAGGCCAGTGTGCCATCGTCGAGGATGCCGGCGGCGCTGACGCCCAGCGAGCCGGTGGAACCGAAGTCACCCACAACCAGTGTGCCGGCGCCCACCGTCGTGGGACCGGTATAGGTGTTGTTGCCGTTGAGATAAACCGTGCCGGCAGCGCCCTTGGTCAGACCAATGCCGCCGACGATGTTGGAGTTGACGGTCATGAAGCCGGCGGCATTGGTATCGTTCTGCAGTAGAATCAGGTCTTGTCCGTTGCCGGAGGTGAGATTGGCCTGGTTGAAGACCACCTGGTTGGCGCCGACGGTGCTGGTTTCGAGGATGCCGCCGCTGGCGATGGTGAGCGTATCACCCGCGCCCGAGTCGTTCAGGTTGTACGCACCGGCGCTGTTGAAGCGGAGAGAGTTCAGCGTGATCGTTCCCGGCGTGTAGTTGCCGGCGGCGGCGCTGACATCCGTTCCCGCGGTGAAGGCGGAAGCATAGGTGCCAAGAGCGCTGATCTGCCCCGCGGTGGCGCCACTGCCGCTCACGGCCCAGCTGCCGTAACCGCCGACCGTTGCCCAACCACCGAGGATGGTCTGCTGACCGCCCGCAGGATTGGCGTTGGCGGTGGTGGTGGTGATTTGATTCGTTGACGACTGTGATCCGGCGGGGAGTGTGAAGTCGACCAGACCACCGGCATTGCGAGTAATTGTCCCCAAAGTAACGGCGGTGCCAACGCCGGCGCTGGTGGCAACCACCGCGGATTGGCCGGCGTTGACCGTCACGTTGTTGACCGTCTGGTTGTTGGTATTGGTTACCGCCGTCGCCGAAATTGCTTCGCTGCCGGTTGAAGCATGCTGGGTTGGCGAGCTGATGGTGAACTGCGTTGAGTTGAGAATGCTGACGACATAAGTCCCGGCCAGGAAATCGCCGGAGGTGTCGCTGAGAACCTGACCGGGTTCCAATCCCGAGGTGCTTGTGACAGTGACGACGGATACGGTGCTGCCAAAGGCAGTGCCACCAGTTGCGGAGGTCGCCAGCGACGTCGCCGTGCTGTTGGCGCGGCCGGAAACGCTCAGCGTGCCGCCGGCCAGAGCCAGCGTCGAGCTGGGGTTAATGAAGTTGGTCAGCGTTTGATTGCCGCTGCTGCTCGCCGGGGCAAGGGCGCTGAAGCTTTCGACAAGGGTTCCGGCATCAATCGTGGTTGGGCCGGAGTAGGTGTTTTGCAGATCGAGCGTGGTCGTGCCGGTGGCGAGCTGGGTGACGCTGCCGCTGCCGCCAATGGCGCCGGTGATGGTTAAACCGGAATCGGTGCGCGCGAAGACCAGTGCACCATTGTCGTTGATGTTGCCACCGACGGCGTTAGCCGTTGCTCCAAGTGATCCGCTGGTGCCGTAATCGCCAACCTGAAGGGTGCCGGAGTTGATATTGGTCTGCCCGGCGTAAGTGTTGTTGCCGGTGAGAACCGTGGTGCCCGAGCCCATCTGGGTGACAGAAAGCTGCCCAGTGGGATACGTGACAACGCCGGCGGTGTAGGTGACGGTGTTCGTCATCGCGTTGGGGATATAGATCGTATCGGAGCGATCGAAAGCGATCGTGCCGAATCCCGCGACCCCTGAAACACCTTGATAGGTAGACGCGTTAGAAATCGAAGTGACGCTGCCGCCTGCGATGTTCAGCGCGATTCCCTGCGACCCGTTGTTCGAAAACGTTCCAGAGGTCCCGCCGTTGCCGATTTGGAGCGTTGAGTTCCCACCAATGGCCGCCGCGGCGGCGCTCTCACCGCCGTAAGTGTTGTTGTTGCTCGTGAGAATATAGGTACCGCCGCCGATGAATCCCATACCGCCTTCTCCCGAGATGGCATTGGGAATCGTGACGGTGCTGGAAAGATCAAAGACTAGAACATTGGCGGAAGCGTCAATATAGACCGGACCGGTACCGAGAGATCCGGTGGTTCCACCGTTGCCAACCCGCAGCACGGCGCTGGTGCCGGAGGTGGCTGCATAGTATTCATCGCCGAGGTACGTGGGACCGCTGTAGGTATTGTTCTGCTCGAAGATGACCGGGCCTCCACCGCTGTTGGTGACGTTTCCGGTGACGGTCAAATCACCCGTGCCGCTGATGACAAGATTGACGGGCACACCGCTCGCGGGCGCCGGGCTCTCCTGGAAAACGACGTGACTGTTATCGACAATGCCGATGCTGGAACTGAGCGGCACCGTAACTGCGGTATTGTTGGCAAAGACCAGCGAGCCAGCGTTGACGTAAATTCCACCGGTGAAGTTCGTAAGATTTCCCTCGATTAACGTCGTGCCGGCGCCTTTCTGAATAATATTTCCGCTGCCAGTGATGGTCTGAATGTTTGCCGGGAAGGCATTTCCCAGGATGTCATATCCATCGGCGGGGTACTGGACCGCCTGGGAAGTATCAAAAACAAGATTTCCGTTGACGGTGACACCGCCATAGGAACTGCTGGCGGGTTCGTTGACCGGCATGACTGCCGTAGGAGTAGTTCCATTTCCAACTTGCAGGGTCGCACCCGCATCGATCACCACGCTGCCGCTGAAGCCGTTGGCGCTGTTTGCGCCGGGCGCTTCGCCGCTGATGCTGGTGAGGATCAACGGAGCGGTTCCGCCGACTTCAAGGGTATCGGTGCCGAAAAGCTGGGTGGGGGCATCGGTGAAAATTCCACCGAATGTGCCGCCGCCGGTGACTTTAAGCGTGATGCCGCCCTGCAGGAGGTTGTTGTAGTTGTTGAGATTGCTCAGGGCGACGATGGCGGTACCGTTGAGCTGATTGATGACCTGGGTAGTGCCGCTGCCGAGGAAATTTACCTGCGGCGCGCCGCTGAGCGTGCTAACGACGGAACTACTGAGATTTTGTCCCCAGACTTGCAACGAACCGGTGCCGTTGATGTTCGTGGAAGAAGAAAGCGTGGCATTGCCGTCCACGTTGAGGATCGCGCCGTTGGACAGATTGATGTTGTTGCTCAGTTGGCCAACACCGGAAACTTCGAGTGTTCCGGCGGCGATGTTGGTGGCGCCACCATAGGTATTGGCGCCGCTGACAATGAGGTCGCCGCCACCGCTCTTGGTGAGTCCGACGTTTGCGCCGCTGATCACGGAGCTGATGGTCAGTGGGTTCGAGGTATTATACTGGTTGACGACGATTTCCTGGCCTGAGTTGGTGGTCAGGCCAGAGGATTGGATGGTGGACGATCCGCCGCCGGTGGTATCGAGGATTCCCCCGGTAGCGATGGTGAGGGTGTCTCCCGAGCCAGAGCCCACGGTGCTGCCGCCACTATTGAAACGCAGGGAGTTTATGGTAACGGTGCCAGGAGTGGAAGTACCCGAAGGCGCATCGACATCCGTTCCGGAGGTGAAAAGCGTATTGTAGGTGGACAGGCCGGAGATGGCGCCGGGTGTTGCGCCGGAGCCGCTGACGGCCCACGTGCTGCCGTTGCCATAGGTGGCATATCCACCGAGGATGGTTTGCTGTCCGCCGGTGGGATTGGCGTTGGGTGTGGAGGTGGTGATCGTGGTGCCGCTGCCGAAGTCGATGGTAGCGCCAGCCGAGCGTGAGATCGCCCCAAGGGCGAGAGTGCTCGCGGTGTTATCCACGATAGCTGAGGCGCCGGGGGCGAGGGTTGTTCCGCCGGATGTGAAATTTTCACCCGTCTGCCCGGAATCGAGCTGCAGTGTGCCCCCACCCAAAACCAGACCGGTGTTGGGGAGGCTGCCGCTGGAGTTCAGCTCCACGACGGTGCCGGCATTGACGGCGGAGTTGATGGTTGTGGTGCCGCTGAAGGTATTAGCGCCGCCCAGGACCAGTGATCCACCGCTGACGACGAGGCTGCCTGTGCCCGCGATAGCGCCCGAATAGGTTTCGGTGAGAACGGCGCCATTTTGAACGGCGGACGAGCCAACGGCATATCCGTTGACACGGCCCGCGATGGTCAGGGTGGTGTTATTGAGATTGACAACGCCGGAATTTGTGGCGCTGGCCAGGCCCTGAAACGTCTCGCTGGCATTGCCGACGTTAATGGTGCCGTCATTACTTACAGCCAGACCACCAATCATGTTACCGATGCAATCGGTCACGGCCGTGGGAATGATGCTGCCCTGCTGGAGATTGAGGGTTGCTCCGCCGGTGATGCTGAGGGAGGTGGTGTAAAGTTCCTCGAAGGGATGAAACGTCCCGCCCCAGCCAATACCTAGGTAGCCGCCGTTGCCAATGGTCATCACGGTGCTGGCGCCGGAAAGACTGATCATGTTGGAAGCTATGGCGCCGCCGGAATTGACTGTAACCGTGCCGCCGGAAATGTTGATGCCGCCGAGCGGATGATTGGTGGGCAGAACGGTACTGCTAGCGGCGGTTGCCATGCCGGCGGTGACCAAAAGGCCTTGATTTTCGATCAGCGTGGTGCCGGATGTCTGAAGGTAGGTTGTAGTTAGGGCGCTGACGGTGTCGGTCGTGTAGAGCATGTCCATAATCGCGCCAGCGCCGTTGACCACAACATTGCCGCCGGCATTCTTCCAGTTGTTGCTGCTGTAAACTAATGCATCGCCATAGACGTCCGGATTGGATCCGTTTCCAGAAGGCGGAGCTGGATCATTCCCATAGTTCAGGGGCTGGTTGGTGGTGGACACAACGTTGAAATTGCCCGCATTGCTGAAGTTGACGTTTTTTCCGAAGTCCATGAGGACGGCGTCGCCCTGCGCTTGGCTGGAGATCGCATCATTTTCGGAGTTGATGACGTTGATCGTGCCGGTGTTGTTGAACGTGGTGGTGTTGCCAGCGGCGTCTTTAGCATAGCCGTCGTAGCCGACTGAGCCGGTGACGCCAGTGCCGATATAGACGTTGACTACGCGGGCTGCGGCGGTCGCATTGGCCAGGGGTGTATTGGTAACAGAATCGGAGGCGGTGAAAGTTCCGGCGTTATTGAATGTCCCCCCGTCGATCGTGAGGGTCTTGGTGGTGCCCCGACCAATTTCGTCAGACGTAGCGACCAGGAACGTACCATTGTTGTTGGTGACGAGCGAGTTGTTGAGATTTCCACCGAGAGTAAAGTTTTGCGTTTGATCGGTGTCGGTAGCCGTCGCGCCGGCGGCAATATTTAACTGACCATTGCTTCCTGGATCGCTGAACATAAGGTCGGCGTTGCCGCCGTTGCCCAAGCTGAGGGTACTGCCCGGGGCGGCATAGATGGTGCCGTCGTCGGCGATATTGGTAGCACCAAGTCTAAGAATGCCAACGCCTGTATTCTCTAGGGTGCCAGTGGAATTAATGAGGACACCCGCCACAGCACTCGTGACGCTGCCGACAACGATATTTGTATTGGTCGTGGTTTGCCCACCAATCATCAGGGCGTTGTCAGAGTTGAGTGAATCATCGTTGACGATTCCGCTGATTTGGAAACCGCTGCCGGGCTGTGTTGAGGTGGCGCTAAATGTATACCAGGTGTTGGAGTTGTTGCTGGACAGGTCGGGATTTCCTGTGGCCGCCACGCCGTTGGTGAGGTTGGAACTGCCGCCAAAAAAGTCGGAGTAATCGAGGGTATCGCTCGATCCTAGGATGACAGTCGGCGAGGCCGCCGAGCTTGATGATCCGATGCTCGTGTTGGCAGTGGTAATGTAGTTACCACCATCGGCGAAAATGCCCACATCGCTATTAGTGGCGGCGGGGGGGCCGGGGGTGGCGGAGGTGGTGTCGTTCCAGTTGCCGGAGGTCAGCCAGTTGCCATCCCCGGCAGTTCCGGTCCAGGAGAACGTGTTGGCCGCCCCGAGGCTATTCGAAGCGATCAGAACCGAAGCGCTCGCAGCAAAGATAAGCCGACTGGTACGCAAACCACTTTTGTTCAACCGCATTGCATTTCCTCCCGGCCGCATGGCCGAAAACCTCGACCAAAACCTCGTTCACATATCTGCAGATTTGATGGGGCAAATTTTAATGTGAAGAGAAGACATTTGCAAGATTAAAATAAGAAAATTTGAAACTCTACAGAAATGGGGCAAGTTTTTTTACCTTTTTTGGTTGACATACTTTTTGCGGCTTGGTAACTTAGTGTGATAGGACATTTCTTAGAAAGATCCTGCGCAGTCTGGAGGCATCGACCTCAAGGTCGAAGCAAGAATCGGCAAGAGGAGAAGCGGTGATGCGACATCAAATCAAAAGAGCTTTTACACTGGTTGAGTTGTTGGTGGTGATTGCGATCATCGCGTTGCTGATTTCGATTTTGCTTCCAGCGCTGAATAAAGCGCGTGTTCAGGCGCAGACGATTCAGTGTCTCAGCAACCTTCGTGTGATCGGTCAATTGGTATCGGAGTATACTGCGGACAACCTTGGGAAACTGCCGTACGAATTCGTCCCCAACACGACATCAACCTACAGTGCGGGAAATGATGGAACCTATTATTTGATTACCTCACCGATGGCCGCGTTGGCAGTCGGGGGATATTTAAGCGGTCCACAGATTACATATACTCGTTACGGATGGGATTATCAAATACCCGGTGCCTTCGCAAAGCTGGGCACAATGTCTCCTATATCTCCCGGTGTCTTGAGATGTCCAGCCGCCCCTCTGGACAGCTTCACTTCCTGGGACGATGGTCATGAGGACTTCGCATTCACCAGCGCGAAATGGCTGCGTAATAATGTACTCTTCAAATCTGAGCTAACTCTTGTTTATGCTTACGCGGATGATGATACGGCATCCTATTGTGATGAGATCGGAGCCAATGTCTTTTCCCAATATGTGTTCAATACTGTCTCGAATGGCGGGTTCCAGGGCGGAAATAATCCTGCTCAGCAGCGCCAGATCCCGGGCTTCAGTGCCAGCGATCCCTACTATGAAAGTGGTTTTGCTTGCGCTCCACAGGAAAACCAAAAGGCAATGGGCAAATGTCAGCTTCCATCGCAAACGTGGCTGGCATGGGATGGAGCCGCCAGTGACACCGCGGGCGGTTTAGGGTATTATGGTGGCGGTTGTGAATTAGCCTCCGACACGGCCGTTTTCCGGCATCCGGGCGTCAGCTGCAATTTCGTTTACTACGACGGGCACGCCGAAAATCTTCCCACCAGTGCTATCAACGGGTGGGTGGTGTCGAACGGCATTTGCCAGGTCGGCACAACTTTTCCGGTTTATTTTGCCATTGATGACAAACGCCTCCTGCTGAAGCAGCAATAACGGGTTGATCTTTTCGCGGTAGAGGGAGTCAATGTTAGCTCGTGAAATGATTCAAAAGAGTAAATTGATCACAGGCTCGGTGGCGATAGCATTGCTTGGTTTGTCCGTACTCATCATTTTACTCTCGCGGAAATCGCAGGTGGTTGTCGGTCACCTCACGGAGTTCTATTTTACGGATGATGACGGAAAGACCTGCTTTGCCGGTCCTTCAAGCACCTTCGTTCCGTTTGATCATAACGGCAGAGAGGCCGTCATCTGCGTGGTTTATCAGGACGATCAGGGGAGGAACTTTGCCGGTTATCTGGAGCGAGCTGGAGATGACTGGGTAGCGGCAGCAAAAAAGATGTCGCCCAGCCAACGGCAAAATCTTTTGATGGCGCAAGTAGGAGACGACTTGATGGTGAAAAGACCCGGCGATGCCGTTTGGGTTAAATTTAGCTCCCCCGCGGCACGGAATATGATCACTACCGCAGTGACGACGGGAACCTTTGTACCGGCTTCAGGAAACAGTTCGCTGACTCTTCTGCCAGTTCAATCGAATGCCAGCCTCGCGAGTCCCTGATGGGGATTTGGCCTGGAAGAAAGTGGGTTGCGGATGTTCAGTTCAGCCCAAAGCTACTCAGACACGATGATCAACTCTGGTTTAAGCAAGCGACACTGGGGTTCTTCTGGCAATTGCCGACGGGCGCGTTCGAGAACCAATTGCACCATCGCCTGGCCAACGCTTTGATTCTTCTTGTCCATGGTTGCCAAAGGTTGAAACGGAGTCCATTTGCGCATGCCGCTCGTTTCCCAGTTGTTATCATAACCGACAATGAGAACATCTTTTTGCGGGGCTTTTCCCAGGGCTTGAACGGCTTCGGCAATTGCGAAAAACAGACCGTCATTGAGCGCAAGTATGCCATCAACCGGGGCGGGTTGGTTGAGCAACCCCACGAGATAGCTCATTGCCAGCCGTTTGCCAACTTCAAAGTGCTCCTCTTCATCGTCCAATTCTTCAGGGGCCAACGCATGAATTGCGGGCAGAACTTCCAAGCCGGCCTCGGTCATCGCGCGCGTATAACCCAAATCGCGTTGAATGAGCCATTCCGCCGCTCGAATGTTTGATCTAACGACCCAATATCGCACGATGCGGCGACACCCTTTGGCAATGAGAAAGCGAGTAAGGTCATAAGCCCCCTGAGCGTGATCTGACATGACTCGGTCAAATTTCTCGGTCTGTGATCCATAACTATTTACAACCACGGCAATTCCGTGATCGCGCAACGAGTTTACGAGTTCCATGCCGTCCGGAGTAGCTATCGCGCTCCACAGCACGACAACGCCGCTCGTGTTCTCCCGAGCCATGCGAGCAAAGGTGTGGGTCGTCAAATTATCGCGATGCAACAACAATGCGTGGTATCCGGCCTCGGTGATTGCATGCAGACAATAGGAAGGTAATGCGGATTCATACTCCCCGCGTCGCAAAGGTATTCGTTTCACCATTTCAGATGTGAAACCGGTCAGCACAGCCACAGTTTGGCTTAGAATCGATGCATCCGTCGGTGTACCGACCACTACGCGGCGCTGCCAGCCGCGCTCTTTGGATTTGGTGATCACCCCCCTGACTTCCAACTCTTGCAAAACCGTATGCAGCGTCGGCTTTGAGACACCTAATTGTTCGGCGAGCACTCGCTCCACGGGCAATCTATCACCCGGACGGAAAGTGCCACCCTCGACAAGCCTCACGAACTCCTGCACGGCAGAAAGCCGGGAGCCATTTCTAGGTTTAGACTCAGATTTTATCATTTTTGGCACTAACAGGGTGATAATCTCAGCCCATTAGACCTCCAAGAGTTATACTACACAATAAGCGGCCCTTAATCAATTTTATTGTCTAACCGTTATTATTGAGTATAACAATTTGTTCATTCCTGTCGACTAATTGCTCGAAATTCATTCTTCGATAGCGCTCGGAGCCGCAAAGGCGTATCATTCAGCCCAGACTTATTGAGCTGAGTCTGACTGGAGGCTCAGTAAGCCGGCTGCCTTTTCCCGGCGGGAAAATTCGGTTGTTAAAAATGCTCTTTCCATTTGAGTTATGGGACAGAGGTATGGCAGCTTTATGGAAGAAAACTTATCCAGGTAAGGGATCTGCGGTAGTCGAGCAGCACGCTGGCGGAAACATTATTGTAGGCTTGGATCGGCGCGAACTTGCATTTACACCGCTGCAGCCATGCTAAGAATTCAGGCCGAAAGTCTAGACACAGGCGGGAAACAATTGCGCTATGTGAACGGCACTTTTTTTCCCAATTATTCGACCACTCGTTTTACCACCGATGGTTTGCAGCCTTGGCTGCGCCGACGACGCATGCGCGGGATATCCGGAAGTAACCGGTAGTCACGGGCAGTACCACCGGTGAACTGGTGGAAAATTTCCGCGAAGTATTGACTGGAGGCAAAGCCGCAGGCGTGGGCAATCGCCGTGATGGACATCGCGGTGGTTTTCAGGAGATGCCGCGCGCGGTGCACCCGGAGGCGGTTGAGAAATTGCACTGGAGTATCACCGTTCTGTCGCTTGAGCAGATCGGCAAAGCGCGACCGACCCAAGCCACACCACGCAGCCATGGAGGCGAGCGTCCATAATTCGTTTGAACGACCTGCCAATTCCTGACTGAACGCGGCAATGCGCCGTTCCGGCGAACATTTGGCACTCCGCAGATCGGGTCTATTTTCGGCGATGGCTTTCGCGAGTTCCAGCAGCACCACGGAAGTCAGAATCGCGATGCGCTGCGACTGAACCGATTGGGAGAGTTCCCGTAACAACTCGGGCATCGCGGCGGTCAACAAGGGTGATGCGGGGTAGGCGTGCCGCCGGGCCTTGCGCAGCGTGCGGCTCAGTCTTCGGGCTTCGTCCCTCCCAAACCCAAGAACCGCTGGGAAGCCAAAGAGGCCGGGAAGATTGATATCTTTTTTCTCCACCTTCAACACGACAAAATACCAGTGGTGCCCGAGCTCAAATTCATCCACGCTGCCGTGCTCTTGCCACGGAAGCGTGAAGAAAACAGAGCCGGGCGTGAGAAGTTCGCTCCGGCCTTCCACCTGCCATTGCAGATGGCCACGAGATAAAAGGACGATCTCCAGTCCCGCATTGCGGTGCCGCGTCAGCGAGCGAATGCTTCCTTGGCCATATTCGACAATGAGCGGTCGGCGTCCCATATACACAAATTACCAGCGGAAAAAGGTGAAAGCCAAACCACGGGCGCCTTGGCACAATAGGACAAAACTCAGTGGTTGTTTATTTGTATGGAGCGGCGACATGGCGACGAATTCTATACCGGTGGTGGCGATACTGGGATGTGGCAAACGTAGCAGTAATAACGGCAAGGAAGGGTGGGCCATCGGCCACGCTCATGCCGAAGGGTGGCTCAAGGCTTGCCTCGAATTGAAACTATGTGGGGTGGACATCTCGCCGGACAATCTGGCGGCCTTCGGCAAACGCTTCGAACTCCCGACCAGCCAGCTGTTTGCCTCTAGCGCAGCCCTGTACGCCACTGTCAAGCCGGATTTTGTGAGTGTCTGCACCTGGCCTGCCCTGCACGCACCGATGGTATTGGAAGCCGTGAAGCAAGGTGCGAAGGGCATCATCTGTGAAAAGCCCATGGCTTTGGACTTGGGAGAAATGACACAGATGCGCGACAGTTGCGCCAAGGCCGGCGTCCGGCTGGCCATCGCCCACCAGCGCCGCTACGAACCCAATTTTCAACTCGGTCGCAAACTGCTGCATGATGGAGCCATCGGAGAGAAATGGGTTCTGGAGGCCCGCGTCGCGGACAACTGGGATATACTTTCATGGACGGTACATTGGTTTGACATCGCCAACTTCTTTTTCGGCTCAAGGCCCGTCAGCGTTTTGGCCGGTGGGGATGTGACCGGGCAACGGCGCTACCAGCATGCGGTGGAGAACGCCTCGGTCATCTTCGCCGAATATCCCGAGGGGCATCAGGCGATCTTCATCACCGGGCCGGTCGGCAATCCGGAAAGCTACGGCGTGTCCCTTCGCGGTACCAAGGGCTTGCTGCAGGTCGCTCCCACCTTGAAGTTGTGGAATCAAGCAGGTTACAGCGAGCCCCAGCCGCATGCGACGGATTATTCCGAAGGCTTCGCCGGTCTGATGGGTGAAATGCTCAGGGCCGCAGGCACCGATCGCCCGATCCTCTGCGGTGTTGAGAACTGCTTTGCCGCAACAGAGATGGCCTATGCCGCTCATGAATCCATACGTACACAACGGAAAATTGCACTTCCCCTGGCCGCCCAATACGCGCCGCTGGAGGTGCTTACCCATGAAGCCAAACCAACGCTCCCATATAAAAAGGTCGTTCTGTTGGCCGATGAACATTTTGGTTCAGGCGGTCGGGAGGGGTTGGCCGAGGTGCTGAAATGCTTGTCGGGCGAGTCACCGACGCTGGTCGAGGCTGCCACCGGCCTTAGCGCCGAAACAATCGCCGAGGCGGATTTGCTGGTGCTCTACCACACACACGACGTACCAAGCATGGAGACCCAGAAAACGATGCGGGCATGGGTTGGGGCCGGCAAGCCGCTTTTGCTGGTTCACGCGGCATTGGGCGCTTATCCACAATGGGATGAATACACCGCTTGGTGCGGGCGTGTGTGGGACTGGGGCAGCTCCGAACATCCGCACGAGCCGACAACCCTGGTCATGACCAAGGGCGGATTAACGGCAGGCTGGTCAGAGGCATGGCTGCCGCGGGATGAAGTGTTCATCAAGCTGGGACAGCGATCCGTGGTGAAAGATCTGTTGACGGCCCGCATCAGCACCGGCGATTTTCCGGCCGCATGGATTTCATCGGTGAATCCCAACATCGGCATATGGGTACCTGGGCATCGGCGGGATTTGTGGTCCCTCCCGGCGATGCGCGAGGGCCTTGCGGCTTTGGCCCGGGCGATTCAAACGAAGTGATTTTCCATTGAAAGGAGCACTATCATGGCGATGACCTTGGGATGTTTTGCCCTGGTGCAACCGTTTTCTACGCTCGACGCCCAATTGGCCCAGATTCAGACGTGGGGGTTTCATCATGCGGATGTGACCGACAATTCCGACGGCGCCTGCCTGGGCTCTGAGTTCGGTTTCACCGCATTGGCCAGTCTTGACGCAAATCCATTCGACCTCAAGCGTCTCTTCGATAGTCGCGGCATCACCATCACCAGTTTCTGCGCTCATGCATCACTGCTCGATCCCGCCGCACCCTGGCGCTACGGCACGCCCCAGATCATCAAGGCGATCCGCTCCGCTGCGGCCATCGGCGTAAAGCATGTGATCACCACCGAGGGCGATGCGCACACCGACTTTGGCCGCAAACTCACCGACGCCCAGGCGATTTTCAGTGTTGTCGAAAAACTCCATGAGCCCCTGCGCGTTGCGGCCGACCACGGTGTGCAGATTCTTCTGGAACCTCACGGCCGACTCACCGACAGCCTCACCCACATGGAAGCAATCCTTCATGAGGCGAATTCCCCGACCTTGGGGCTGAACCTCGACACAGGCAACCTCTGGCTGGGCGGGGGCGACCCAGTGGCGTTTGTCCGAAAGTTCGCCGATCGCCTCGGACATGTCCATTGGAAGGACATGCCGGCAGAATCGATTGCGCAGCGCGGCACGCGGTTTGGTTGTGGCATGGCCACAATCCCGCTTGGCCGCGGAGTGGTCGGGATTGATGCGGTGATGCGCGAACTCCAGAAGATTCATTTTTCAGGGCACACTACGCTGGAAGTGGCCGGCGAAGCCAATCTACTGGAAAGCCGCCGCTATTTGCAGCAATTGGGGGCATGAGCAATGTACTATCGCGAGCGTTTGACCAACTACCTCCTACTACCAAGAGGTCGCGGGATCGCTATTGCCAATATTATGCCAATTCGCTGGTCGCGATCCTATGGGCGTATTGCGTCAATCGCCTGCTTCAAACGTCACCGCTATTAGGTGTTGGCTCCGACTTTGGCGTAATTGTTCTTTGCCTTGTGCTTCTGCTGGGTGCTCGCGACGCCCTGGCGAAATATCGCCTGCGTGTAGATCAACTCATTGGCCATACTCATGAGAAGGACGGTGAAACAATGACAAATGGAATAGACCATCATGGGGCCGACTCAAAATCCTGAAAACTCCAGGTCGCGAAACCTCCGGCAAAGCCGCGGCCCGAACGGAAACCCCCCTCCATCAGAAGTCAAAACGGCTCAACTCTCCAAATGAGCCGATCGTTCGATGGCTGGATTTGAATATCCGTCTTTGCACGCTCATAGACATTTCCTTATGCGGTCAACCGTCGTAAAGTACGGTCGCGGTGCGTTTAATGTTATGCGGCAATTTGGCAACGCTAGGAGCCCCAAAAGTTTCTTCCCGCCCCTCCCGCACCCACCCCACCCATTTCCTTTTCCCCTCAACCGCCCCGACACAATTGCGACGAGAGCATACGACGTGGTGTATATCTTCTGTGCTGGACGGTTAGGGGAAGAGGAAAGAGGGTGGAGGGGTGCGGGGGAGGCGGGAGAAAAACCTTGGGGCCTTATGGGTTGTCTCCCGCCTCCCCTGCATTGCATGGGAATTTGCCTTCGCACTTCCAGAAAGGCTGAGCGGGTGCAGCGTCAACATTGAATCGCACCTCGCCAGTGGCGTTGCACCCCGAATGCTTCATTTGAACTCCACATGCAAATCGCTATTTTAGATTTCGGGAGGCCGTTGTGATTAAAGTTGCGATGATTGGCGCCGGCAGCGTGGTTTTTTCGCGGAATCTGACCGGCGATATTCTTTCCATTCCCGAATTCAAAAATGCCACGCTCAGTTACATGGACATCGATTCCGATCGGCTCGACGTGGGCGTGAATCTGTGCCGCAAGGTCGCGCAATCGTTGGGAGCGACGCCGAAGATCGAGGGGACGCTGGATCGCCGCCAGGCGCTGCGCGGGGCGGATTTTGTGATCAACATGGTGCAGATCGGCGGGTTTGATTCGACGCTGGTGGATTTTGAGATTCCGCGGAAATACGGGCTGCGGTTTACGATTGCCGACACCACCGGGCCGGGCGGATTGTTCCGGGCGCTGCGGACGTATCCGATGCTGACCGGGCTTTGCCGGGATATGACCGAGCTTTGCCCGCGGGCACTGCTGCTGAATTATTCCAACCCGATGTCGATGAACATGAAGACGATCGAAGGCGTGGGCGTGCGCGCGGTGGGGCTGTGCCACAGCGTGCAGGGGACGTTCGACCAATTGATGAAATACATCGGCGAGAATCCCAAAGATGTCGCGTTTCTCTGCGCGGGCATCAACCACATGGCGTTTTACCTGAAGATCGAGAAGGAGGGCGTCGATTTATATCCGCGAATCTTCGAGGCGATGAACGATCCGGAAAAATTCGCCACCAACGCCGTGCGGTTTGAGCTGATGAAACGACTGGGGTATTTCATCACCGAAAGCTCCGAGCATAACGCGGAGTACAACCCTTATTTCATCCCGCGCGGTGCGGAGATGGTGAACCGCTTCCACGTTCCGCTGGATGAATATCCGCGGCGGTGCGATTCGATCATCGACGAATTTGAGCGCATGAAGGCGCTGAGCAAGAGCGGCGAGAAGATGGAGCATCATCGCAGCCATGAATACGGCAGCACGATCATCCATTCGATGGTGACGGGAACCCCCAGCGTGGTGTACGGCAACATGCCCAACGGCGGAGCGATTTCGAATCTGCCGGCAACGGCGATTGCCGAAGTGCCGACGCTGGTGGACCGCAACGGCCCGCAGCTTACGACGGTGGGGGAACTGCCGCCGCAGCTCGTGGGATATATGCAGCCGCACGTGATTCAGCACGAGCTGTTTTACCGCGCGGCGTCGGAGGGTCGGCGCGACCATGTGTACCAGGCGGCGATGTTCGACCCGCTGACGGCGGCGACGCTGCCGCTGGATAAGATCGTGGAGATGTGCGACGAGCTGATCGCGGCGCACGGCGATCTGCTGCCGAAATTCCCGGCGAAAACGCGGGTGCCGACCAGCGGAAAGAAATTCCCGCCGGCGGATATCAAGGCGTATCATCAAAGCTGGGAGAACGTGAAGGCGGCGGCGAAATCCGCGGGCACGGGGAAGATGTTTTAATCTCAACCGTTGAGTGGCTGTCACAGTTCAGACAAGTGGGTCGGCGGTTAGCTTTGCCAACCCCTCGCGCGCTCCTGCCGCACGATTATTCAACTCCATCGGATCGATCGTGATCCATCCGCGATATTCCGCGCCTTCGAGGCGGGCGAGGAGGCCGGGCCAATCCACCGAGCCGCTGCCGATGACGACGGGCTTGGTGCGCTGATCCATGCCCAGGATGGCGTCGCGGCCTCGGACGTGGCGGATCAGCGATCCGAGCTTCGCGAAGATTTCTTCGGCGGTCAGCGGGTCGAGCAGCATTGCGACGGGGTCGAAATCGACGCCGAACCAGGGGCAATCGGCGGTTTTGAGGGCGGCATGGATCGAGGCGAAGGAGGAAAGATCGCTGCGGAATGCGAGGACGACGCCATTGCGGTCGGCGCGGCGGCCGAGTTCCGCCATCGCGGGGGCGAAAGCCGCAGTGTCGGCCGGAATCGTGCCCAGATCGACGCAGAGCAGGGGCGACTGCAACTGGGCGGCAGCGGCGAGAACTTTTTCGATGGAATCAATGGCGGCATCCACATCCGCGCCGGGGCCGAGACCTTTGGAATTCAAATCCATGCGCAGACCCACGAGTTCGATCGCCTGAGCGCGGAGGATGGATTGCATTTCGCGCTTTCCGCTTTGCGAGAGGGAGAGGATGTCGAGCGAGCCGAGGCGCGGGGTGAGCTGGATGCCGGCGAAACCGGCGGCGCGGGCGGATTTGGCGGCGATGCGGAAATCGTCGCTGAGCGCCGCGGCCAGGACGGCCGGGCGCAGGGGAGTGGCGAGACTCATTTCGCCGCCGCGAGGTGCGTGCGTTTTTCGCCGATCAGCTTCAGCAGCTTCTTGTGCGGATCGGAAAACTTCTCCGCGCCTTCTTCCATCAGCTTGTCTTCCATTTTCTGCTGATCGACCTTGGCGTCGATTTCATCCAGCACCGATTTGGGCGGCATCTGATCGACTTTGCGGGTGTAGGTTTTGTTCAGCTTCTCGACGGCGTCGTTGGTGGCCGGGGGGTTGGTCTGGATATCGCTGCCGGCGAGGGCTTCGACGTATTTATCCGGCGGATCGGTGGGCTTCTTGGTGCCGGTGCTGGCGAAGATGATCTCCTGCTGGAGCGGAAGTTTTTTGTCCTTCCAAAATTCCTGGTTGAGTTGCCAGAGCCGCTTGGCGTTGACGATGCCGACGATTCCCTGTGCGGCGGAAGAGAGCGTCGGGACATATTTTTCGGTGTAGACGTCGACGCGGCTGACGAAGATGCTGTAGACGCTTTTGAAGGCGGCGGTGCCATTTTTTCGGCGCTGGGCGCCGCGCCAGACGTTTTCGCGGGCGATTTTGTATTGCCGCTCGGAGAAGATGAGCGTGACGTTGAGGGAGATTCCCGCGGCGGCGAGTTCTTCCAGCGCACCCAGCCCGCCGGGGGTGGCGGGGACTTTGATCATGCGATTTTTCTGACCGGCGGCCCACTTTTTCCCGAGTTCGACATATCGGCGCGACCGCTCGGCGATGGATTTTGGCGCGAGCTGTAAATCCTCCAGCAGGGGATCGAGCTCGAAGCTGACGTAGCCATCGTTGCCCTTGGTCTGCTCCCACACGGGGAGGAACACCGACTGGGCGCTGGAGACGAGTTTGTCGGTCATGGCCCAGGCGACGTGCTCATCGTCGCCGCCCTTGTCCATGAGGGCGGTCATGTCCTCATCCTGCGATCCGGATTCGAGGATTCCGGAGATGATGATGGGGTTGGATGTTGCGCCGGTTGCGCCCAGGGCTCGGTTCTTTTTCACAAGCTGCGGCTCGATGGAATCGAGCCAGAGTTTTGTTCCGGTAGCGATGAGTGATTTCAGTGACATGGGATTCACTCCTTTTCGGTGAAAGTCTGATGATCGGTTGATTCACATTCCGTTGTTGTCTGCCGGGGCGCTGTTGTCCGTGGGCTGGCCCATAGGTCCGGCGGGGGCCGGCGCGGGCGCGTGGCTCATCTGCTTGGTGAGCATGGGGCCGACGACGTTGTCGATGGTGTTCTGATCCAGCGAGACGACGACCTGCGTGCCGCTGACGGTGGGCTTGGCGGCGTCGATCAGCTTGGCAATATCATCGGCATCGGCCGCGGGGCGGCTGGTGGCGCCGTTTTTGGCATCCTGCATCTGCTGGTTGAGGTAATCTGCCAGCGCGGTGGCGGAATCGGAATCCTTGCACTGGATGGTGCAGTTGCCCGATTCCTTCGGCGGAGCGACGAAGCTGACGCTCATCCATGTGACCGAATCCCAGTGCGGATCGCTGAACGGCGGTTGCTGCTGCTGGCTCGAGTGGAAACGGGACATGACCATCGCGCCGAAAAGCGGGTTGTCCTTGAGGGAGGCGGGCGTGAAGACGAGATGCAGCGTGGAATCGCCTCCGGCGGCGAGGGCGTCGGTCAAATCCTGCCGCGGCTGCGACGAAGGCGTTTTCATTTTATCGATGCCGGCGCCGGTGGACATGACCAGCGCGTTTCCCACGACGGCGGTCTGGGGCATCATGCGCTGCTGCTGGGCGGCGTTGGGATCGTTGGGATCAGGCGGCGGCGGATTGCCGCTGGGGTTGATGACCTTGGCGAGCGGCGCGGGATCGGCGCCGTTGAGCGGGATGATCATCCCGCCGGGCGAGCCCTGAATAATGCCCGCGAGCGAGATGGCGACGTAGAGGTCTTTTCCGCCGGCGGTTTTGAACTTGTTGATCCAGGTCCGCATCGATTCGATGCTTTTTCGGCTGTTCTGTTGCTGCTGGTCCCGGAGGGTGGGATCACTGATCTGGGCGATCGATTTTTGCACCCACGCATCGAGCTGATCCATATCAAGCTGGGAGAAATCGACATGAACGACCGCGCTGGTCTGGGCATCGACAAACGGGGCGATGACGCTGTCGGCGCGGGCGGTTTGCCGGGACATGGCAATGGCCAGGAGCGCCGCAAGGATCATCCGCCAGGAAATCTTTTTCAAGTGAGCCTCCATTATGGAAGTTGATTGTGCTGCTCGAGTCTCTTTTAGCAAGTATAGGCGGGGCTAAACGCACAATTCCTTTGCCGGCTCGGGCGCGAGGATTTGAAAATCCTTTACTTCCAGTTCGACGGAGCGGCGGCCGTTGAACTCGTTGATGGACGGCTCGACGGCAAGTCGAATGCCGGCCCCCGGCGAGAGCTTGTCGATCATCTCGCCGGCGCCGAAAGCGATGCAGCGGATGGTCTGGCGGTTCTGCTTGACGGTGAGCTGGAGATGGTCACCGGTCTTACCGACGCGGCGCGGCGCCGCGGCGACAATGGCGCTTTCGAGGCAAAGCATCGGGCGGCGGTTGCCGTGACCGAACGGGCCGAGACGCTGCAATTCGCCGACCAGCGCTTCTGTGATCTGTGGAAGATCGGCGTTGCATTCGAGTTTCAACTGGGGGATGAGCATTTCATCGTTAACCTGCGACTGGGCGCAGGCGCAAAACGCGGAACGGAACTCGTCGAGATGAGCGGCGTCGATTTTCAGGCCGGCGGCCATTTCGTGCCCGCCGTGCGCGAGCAGATGTTTCCCGCAGGATTCCAGTGCGCGGGCGAGATGAAAGCCGGGGATAGAGCGGGCGCTGCCCTGCCCCTGGCCGTCGGACAGGGCGATGAGGATGGTGGGGCGGCAAAAGCGATCGACGATGCGCGAAGCGACGATGCCGATGACGCCGGCGTGCCATCCCTCGGCGGCGAGGACGAGCGCGCGATTGCCGCCCTGCGCCCAGCCGCTGGATTCGATTTGCGCTAGGGCCTGGTCGAGGATTTGTTTTTCAACGGTCTGGCGAGCGCGGTTCTGGGATTCGAGGTAAGCGGCGATTTCGCGGGCCTTGGCTTCGCCGGCGGTGGTGAGCATTTCCACGGCGAGTGCGGCGTGACCGAGCCGTCCGCAGGCGTTGAGGCGCGGCGCCAGC
>Ga0302324_100000259_pt1 | contig 141984 bp, 121 predicted proteins | sample Palsa_T0_1_FD_201949 | JGI IMG/M metagenome (GOLD analysis project Ga0302324, IMG submission 201949) | Peat permafrost microbial communities from Stordalen Mire near Abisko, Sweden - Palsa_T0_1 | ecosystem: Environmental > Terrestrial > Soil > Palsa > Peat permafrost | place: Sweden: Abisko...
TGGGCAGCGGCACCAGCACTCCGTCGGCGGACCGATCGTACTGCATGAACACAAGATTCCAGATTTCCACATAGCGGTCGCCGTCTTCATCCGGGGATCCCGGCGGGCCGCCGGGAATTTCCGGGCCATGATCGTAGAAAATCTCCGTGCACGGACCGCACGGTCCAGTTTCTCCCATGGACCAGAAATTGGACTTCTCGCCTATGCGCGTGCAACGAGTCGGATCGATGCCGATCTCCTGGGTCCAGATCCGTTGCGCTTCGTCGTCTTCCGTAAAAACCGTGACCCACAGACGATCCTTCGGAATTCCGAGCGTTCCGGTGACGAAGTTCCACGCGTAATGAATCGCTTCGCGCTTGAAGTAATCGCCGAAGCTGAAGTTGCCGAGCATCTCGAAAAAAGTGTGGTGCCGGGCGGTATAACCGACATTCTCAAGATCATTGTGCTTGCCGCCGGCACGCACGCAGCGCTGAGCGCTTGCGGCGCGCGAGTAGTCGCGCGATTCCTTGCCGAGAAACACATCTTTGAACTGCACCATGCCGGCATTGGTAAATAGCAGCGTGGGGTCGTTGCCGGGTACGAGGGAACTCGATGGCACGACGGTATGTCCGTTCTTGCGGAAAAACTCCAAGAAGCTGGCGCGGATTTCCGAGCTCGTCATCATTCTTAACTTGGCATCACGTTTCATAGATTTACGCATCTGAATCAAGGTCTGTATCAAAGCCTAAGGCCATTCGAATCTGCGCGCCCGTGAAACCTCGGTAACCCAAGAATCCCGCCTGACGCTGCTGCTCAGCGTAATTGTTCGGCAACGAAGTGCCAAACTTCTTTTCCCGCGCCCTTTTGAGCTGCAGGGTCCAGTCCGGATAGGCCGCCAAGGCCGCCTCGGCTTCTCCACCTTGCAGCCCTATCTTGCGTAATTCCGCGCGCACGCGCATGGGTCCTTGGCCCCGGGCCGCATGAGAGGCCACGAAATTCTCCAGGTAGCGGCGGTCATCGAGCAGTCTTTCGGCGGACAGGAGCTCGATCAGCGTGTCAACGACAGCCGGATCGTAACCTTTATCGAGCAGTTTGCGGCGCAATTCCGCGGATGCGTGGTCGCGCCTCGCGAGCGCATCGAGCGCCGCGACCCGAGCCGCGCGCGAATCGAGAGGTTCGACCTTGCGGCTGCTGGAGATGCTACGCCTCTTTGACGTCGCCACCCCGGTTCATGGTTGCCTTCTCCGGAATCAATTTGGCGCGAATTTGCCCTTCGATGTCCTTCGAGATTTCCGGATGCTGCTGCAAGAAGATGCGGGCGTTGTCCTTGCCCTGTCCAATTCGCTCGCCCTTGTAGCTGTACCAAGAGCCGGATTTCTCCACCAAATTGTGCAATACGCCGATCTCGATGAGCTCGCCCTCCTTCGAGATGCCCGTGCCATACATGATCTCGAACTCAGTCTCGCGAAACGGCGGCGCCACCTTGTTCTTGACGACCTTGACTCGGGTCATCGAGCCCACCACTTCCTCCCCGTTCTTGATCGCGCCGATACGCCGAATGTCCATGCGCACTGACGAATAGAACTTCAGGGCATTGCCGCCGGTCGTTGTTTCGGGGTTGCCGAACATCACGCCAATTTTCATACGGATCTGGTTGATGAAAATCACGATGGTGTTCGAGCGCTTGATGTTGCCGGTCAGCTTGCGCAGCGCTTGCGACATGAGCCGCGCCTGCAAACCCATGTGCTGATCGCCCATTTCGCCTTCGATTTCCGCTTTCGGGGTGAGCGCCGCGACCGAGTCGACCACCACCACATCGACGGCGCCCGAGCGCACCAACATGTCGGTAATCTCCAGCGCCTGCTCGCCTGTGTCCGGCTGCGATACCAGCAAATCGTTGACCTTGACGCCCAATTTTTCCGCATACACCGGATCGAGCGCGTGTTCAGCGTCGACGAATGCGGCGGTGCCGCCAAAACTCTGTGCCGAAGCGATGATGGCCAGCGTGAGCGTGGTCTTGCCCGAGGACTCCGGGCCGAAAATCTCAATGACTCTACCGCGAGGTATGCCGCCGACGCCGAGCGCGATGTCGAGGCCAAGCGAACCGGTGGGGATCGAGTCCACTTCGTAGGTGGCGCCGGCATCGCCCAAACGCATCACGGAACCTTTACCGAACTGTTTCTCGATCTGGCTCAGCGCAGCCGCGAGCGCTTTCTTGCGATTCTCTTCCATTGGGGGAGTCCTTGACAAAGTGTGGCGCCATTATTTCATATTCAGCGCCCGACGCTCATCTCATATGCATCGAAATGACAGAGATTTTCTAGCGCGGCGCGTTCTCATCCAGTAGTCGCCAGGTGTCGACTACTGTATAGACGGACCGGGCCCCCGTCGTATCCGACTGCATCAGAGTGATTGCCCGCACCTTCCAATCGAATGCAGACATTGCTTGCAACACAGGAGCTTGCGGCACCTTTCTCGCAATGGTGACATGCGGCCGCAGGCGCTCGTGCTTCGGCACATGACTGTGCTGCGCAAGGCCCGCATGAATCTGTCGCCACAATCGCTCCAAAGAAGCGGGGAAATCTCGGGCGACCGCGACCACGGCTTGGGCTTTAGGCCAATATTCGTATGTATCGAAGCGGACTGTGAATCCGCGCGCACGCTGCGATCCGCCGACTTTCAGCAAGGGGGCAAGCTGCGATTCAAGCACCTCGCCGACAAACGCCAGGGTCATATGATAGTTTTCCGACGGCACGGGCCGCGCCGATGGATCCAGCTTGAGCGCGCGAGCGGCCGCTGTGATGCACTGCCGAGTGTCGCTGTCGGGGAGCATTGCAAAGAATAGGCGCACGGCGGATGCTTCGCGGCCCGTTGCCGGCGCTCAACGTTCGAGCAATCCGGCCAGGGCCAGCCGCACGGTTTTTCGTCGCACGGCTTCGCGGTCGCCTCGGAAGTGCTTGCACTCAACCGTGAGTCGAATCCGCTCGCCGCGCAACTCAGCCCAGCAGAGCCACACCGTTCCCACGGGTTTGCCCGGCATCGCGCCATCGGGTCCGGCAATGCCGGTAACGGCCACCGACAATTGCGCTCCGCTGCGCTGCACGGCCGCGGCCGCCATTGCCCGCGCCACCGACTTGCTCACCGCGCCGTCGCTCTCGATCATCGAGCGCGGCACCCCGAGCCTGCGCAACTTCGCCTCGTTGCTGTAGGTGACAAACCCCTCGCTAAACCATTGCGAGCTGCCGGCGACGTCCGTCAGGGCCTTGGCAATCCAACCCCCTGTGCACGACTCCGCGGTGCTGACACAGCGACCGGTGTCAAGCAGGTGCCGCCCGACGCGTGCGGCGAGGCGTTTAAGATCTCCATCGCTGATTTTCATCGCAGTCCTCGAGTGCGAATTTCTGATAGCAAGAATGGCCGCGGCAGTCAATGTCCCGCCTGCCGAACTATGATTTTGCCCCTCATTCTATTAACGTTGTCGCACAGCAGGAGAAGTGATGCCCCTGAATTCCAGCGATAGTCCCCAGCAGGGAACGATGACCGATGCGGCGGCGGGGCTCGCGGCGAAATTCGCACAAGCACGCGCGCTGCATCAGCAAGGGCAGCTCCCACTCGCACGCCGGATTTACCAAGAAATTCTCGAAATGCAACCTGAGCATTTCGACACGATTAATTTGTTGGGCGTGCTGGCGGGCCAAATGAAGGATTTAACCGAAGCGGTTCGCTACTTTGACCGTGCCATCGCAGTCGCACCCAATAATGCGGCGCCCTATTGCAATCGGGGCTTGGCCCTTAAAGACCTCGGGCAATTGGATGCTGCTCTGGCGAGCCTCGATCAAGCGATCGCGCTCAAAAACGACGATGCGGTGGCGGAGTACAGTCGTGGAAACGTGTGTAGGGACCTGGGGCGAGTTGACCAGGCATTGGCGAGCTATGACGCGGCCGTTTCGATCAATCCCGCCTTTGCGCAAGCTCATTTCGAGCGCGGCGTGCTGCTCCAGCAACTCCAGGAAATGGATGCGGCGCTCGCCAGTTATGAGCGCGCCATCGAGATCAAGCCCGATTATGCGGAAGCTTACGCCAACAAGGCGTTTCTGCTTCAGCATCTCAAACGATTGGACGCGGCGCTGGCCGGTTATGACCAAGCCATCGCGATAAGACCCGACCAAGCTCCGCTCTATGTGCATCGCGGCAATGTCTTGAAAGAGCTCAATCGGCTCGACGCGGCATTGGCCAGCTATGACCACGCCATTGCCATCCAGGCCGACTATGCCGAGGCTTACTCCAACCGAGGTGTCCTGCTGTATGAGCTCGACAGAATCGATGCCGCCCTAGCCAGCTACGACCGAGCCATCGCAATCAAGCCCGATTATGCGGAGGCCTACTTCAACCGCGCCTCGGTGCTGCGCGTCATCAAGCGGTACGAAGACGCGGCAGCCGACTACAAGCGCGCGGCGGCCCTGGATCCCGGCATCAAGTTTCTGTCCGGCGCGTGCCTCGAGGCGCGCATGCAGGTCTGCGATTGGAGCGACTTCGACGCGGAGGTGGTCCACATCGCCGCGGGTATCGAACGTGGTGAGGCAGCATCGCATCCTTTCGCCTTTCTGACTTTTTCCGACTCCCCGCGGCTTCAAAGGAAGGCCGCGGAGATCTGGGTGCGTGACACGTGCCCGGCGGATGGTTCGCTCGGCAAGACTCCTAAGCGCCCGGCGCAAAGTAAAATACGAATCGGGTATTTTTCGGCGGATTTTCGCGAACACCCCGTTGCCTCTCTCCTGGCTGGGTTGATCGAGACTCACGATCGTTCCCGATTCGAAATCCTCGCCTTTTCATTTGGCCCCAAAGTAGAGGACGAAATGAGGAAGCGGTTCGAGCGGGCATTCGACCGTTTCCTCGATGTGCACGGGAAATCCAACCTGGAGATCGCAGCGCTCGCCAGAAGCTTGTCTATCGATATTGCCGTCGACCTCGCCGGGTACACGCATGGCAGCAGGCCAAATGTGTTTGCCCTGCGGGCCGCGCCCGTACAAGTCAGCTACATCGGTTATCTCGGTACGACGGGAGCCGATTACATGGATTATCTGATCGCCGACCCCACGATTATTCCGCCCGCGGATAGAAAGCACTATTCGGAAAAGATCCTCTATCTTCCCAGCTATCAGGCAAACGATTCGAAGCGTCGGATCGCGGACCGTGTGTTCACCCGCAAAGAGCTCGATCTGCCCGCAACCGGATTCGTATTTTGCTGCTTCAATACCACCTACAAGATCACACCCGCTACTTTTGCCCTCTGGATGCGGATATTGACGAGAGTGCAAGCGAGCGTGCTATTCCTATATGCCGACACCGCGGCGGCTGTAAACAATCTTCGCAAAGAAGCGCGCCGCAGCGGAGTGGATCCCGACCGGCTCGTCTTCGGCAAACGGCTGCCTATTGCCGAGTATCTGGCGAGGTATCGGGCGGCGGATTTGTTCCTGGACACATTGCCGTATAACGCGGGCACAACCGCCAGCGATGCGTTATGGGCCGGATTGCCCGTGCTCACCTGCGTCGGCGAGACGTTCGCGGGCCGGGTCGCGGCCAGCGTGCTGCGAGCCATTCGGCTGCCGGAACTCATCACGGACACCCGCGAACAGTACGAGGAGTTAGCCGTTGAGCTCGCCACCCATCCGCAGCAGCTGGCTGAAATCAACAAGAAACTGGCTGCTAATCGGCTCACCGAGCCCCTGTTCGACACCCGGCTCTTCACGAAGCAACTTGAATCGGGCTACGCGAACATCCAGGAGCGATATCAAGCAGACTTGCCGCCGGACCATATCCACGTAGGAGCATTTTCAGAGCATTAGCCCGGGTGCCGCAGCCGGCCGGTTTGCTACACTCATTCCATGCGGTCACTCTTCGGCAAGCTGCGCGGACACAAGGCGATTGCCGTGCCCGCGCAGGACCCATTTGACGAACTCTATGTCCAGGCGACCCAAGCCGCGGCCAGGGAAGATTTCGACCGCGCGATCGAGTTGTACGATCGGGCCATCGCTCTCAAACCTGCGGGTGCCGAGGCCTACTACAAGCGCGGCAATGCGCAAAAGGACCTCGGCCGGCTTGACGCGGCGCTCGCCAGCTACAGTCTGGCCATCGAGCGCAAGCCCGACTATGCCCATGCGTACTGCAATCGAGGAGTCGTAGAACAGGGTCTCGGCTTGATGGGCGCGGCCTTGTCGAGCTACGACCAGGCGATTTCGCTCGACGCCACCGATGCCATGGCGCATTACAATCGCGCACTGTTGATGCAGGATTGCTGCCGGTGGGACGAGGCGCTGGCCAGTTATAACCTCGCTATTTCGCTCGACCCAGGATTCGCAGACGCCCAATACAATCGATCACTGGCCTTGTTGTTCACCGGAGACTTGGTGAATGGCTGGCGCGGCTTCGAATGGCGATGGAAAAACGCGCGGCGGCTGTCCATCGGGGAATCGAGAAACTTTGAGCAACCGCTGTGGGTTGGCGAAGAATCCATCGCGGGCAAGCGCCTATTGCTTTTCAGCGAAGGGGGATTGGGCGACACCGTGCAGTTTTGCCGTTATGTTCCGATGTGCGCTGCCTTGGGCGCAATCGTGCTGCTCGAAGTACAGCCGCCGCTGCTCGGCTTGCTCGCTGATCTTCAGGGTGTTTCACAATTGATTGCCCGGGGCAGCGAGCTGCCACCCTGCGACTATCAATGCCCCTTGATGAGTCTGCCGCTGGCGTTCAAAACGACGCTCGACACCATCCCTTCCGCTCCGAAGTATTTGCATGCCGACCGAGCCAAAGTCGCGCACTGGCGCACGCTTCTGGGAAATCGCAGCCGTCCGCGGATTGGATTGGCGTGGAGCGGCAATCCGAACAACACGATTGACCAACGTCGCAGCATTCGGCTCGCCGAATGGGCGGCATACTTGCCGTCGGACTGTCAGTATTTTTCCCTGCAAAAGGACGTACGCGAAGCGGATAGGGTGGCGCTTGACTCGAGTCCGTTCATTGTCTCGTTCGGCGACGGCTTGCTGGACTTCGTCAGCATCGCGGCGTTGTGCGAATGCATGGATCTCGTAATCAGCGTCGACACCAGCCTTGCGCATCTCGCTGGGGCTCTGGCGTTGAGGACATGGGTACTGTTGCCATCTACTCCGGACTGGCGCTGGCTGCGCGACCGCGAGGACAGCCCCTGGTATGCAACCGTAAAATTGTATCGGCAAAAGACCGCGGGCGATTGGAATGAGGTGCTCAGCCGCGTCGCGGCCGATTTGCACCGGGAGTTTCGAATCGACTGAGATCCCGGGAAAACCAAGGGCTGCAATTCTGTCATCCATCAAGTCGGCACATGAATATGCACGGGCGGTAATCCGGCCTGATACCTCTCCAGAATCTTCGAATACCCGGTTTCCAAGTGCTTGGTGAAGCGGTGAGTATCGAACAGCGGTGTCGTCGAGAGGTTTGCCGCCAGCTTGTGCTTGATCGCGGCGAGCCGCTGCGGATCGGTAGCAAGCGCCACGGCGAGTTCTTCGTACTGCTGCTGGGTGCAGGTGATGAGTTCCGGCAACCCGATGGCGGTCAACAGGCTCGCGGCCACTCTGCCGGCAAATGCTTCGCCCAGGCAGGTCAGCACGGGCAAGCCGGCCCACAGCGCATCGCTGGCGGTCGCACCGGCGTTGTAAGGCAGCGTGTCGAGAAAGAGATCCGCCGCGCGGTATCTAGCCAAATACTCCGGAAGCGGCCGCTTATCGGCGAAAATTAACCGGTTGGCATCGACTCCCTGGCTCTGAGCTTCCTTCCTTAGGTTCTTTACAACCGCCTCGTTGTCAGCGTAAAGATACAGCACACCGCCTGGCACTTTTGTCAATATCCGCATCCAGCCTGCAAAAGTAGCGGGCGTGATTTTGTAGTTGGCATTGAAGCAACAGAATACACACCCGGTCGGGGGCAGACCGAGCTCTTCCCGCGTGAAAATACGATCCGCAATCCGGCGCTTTGAATCGTTGGCTTGATAGCTCGGCAGGTACAGGATCTTTTCAGAATATGGCTGTTGATCGGCGAGCGGGATAATCGTGGTGTCTGCAATCAGATAGTCCATGTAATCCGCGCCCATCGTCCCGAGGAAACCCAGATAGTTGACCTGCAGCGGCGCCGCTCGTAGCGCAAATATCCCCGGGCGACTGATTCCGGTATGCCCTCCGAGATCCACGGCGATGTCGATCTCCATCTGCCTCGCAAGCAACGCAATGTCCCGGTCCGATCTCCCTCGCACGTCGATGAACCGGTCGAAGGCCATCTCCAAACGCTTTCTCATCTCGTCCTGCGGATCGGGCCCGTAGGAGAAGGCGTTCACCTCGTATTTCGAACGATCGTGGGCTTCGAAGACCCCGGCCATGAGCACAGCCACGGGATGCTCGTGAAAATCGCCGGAGAAATAACCAATCCGCGCCTTGTCGTGGCGGGACCTCCGCGATATCGCTGGAAGCCCGGGATTCGGAGGATATTCCTCTCGCACCCAAATCTGTGCGGCCTGGCAATGGAGCTTGACGGAATCCACCAAAGCCAGCATGGGCAGCGGCGGCGACATCATTTCTCCGGCCTCGATACCGGAGGCAAGACGGTGCACGTCGGTCTTGAAGTCGCTCCAATCGCAGACGTTCATTTTCGCGTACCGGAGCATGCCCAGCACGAAGCGCGAATCCGCTTTGAGCGCAACTCCCCGATCATAGCTCGCAATGGCAGGCAGGAACTGCTTCGCGTTAACCAGCAAATCCCCCCGTTTGAGATGTGCATCCGCGTAATCCGGCTTGAGGCCTATGGCTCTGTCGAAGTTCATCAGGGCTGCTTCGAAGTGACTGAGTCCCGCCAACAAGATCGCAAGAGAACAGTAAGCCTCGGCGAAGTCAGGTTTAAGGGCGATCGCCCGGTCGATACTCGATCGGGCGGCGCTCCATTGCTTCAACTGCGTGAGCACGCTGCCGCGGTAGCAATGCGCCGCTGCATGGGTCGGATCGATCTCGATTGCTCGATCGTAACTGGCCAGCGCCGCATCCCATTCTTTTCTTTTCTGGAGAACGGCGCCGCGGCCATAGTATGCGGGAGCAAAGTCGGGATTGATTTCGATGCTCTTCATGTGACTCGCGAGCGCTTCGTCCCATCGCTCCATTTCGGTGAGCAAGGCTCCGCGGTTGCAGTACGCTTCGAAATAATCTGGCTTGACGGCGATGGCTTGCGCGTAACTCGCGAGAGCTTCTTCCTGCCGCGTCAGTTCCCGCAGCACCGCGGCCCGATTGTAGTGCGCCAGCGCGTCGCCGGGAGTGAGCGAGATGGCGCGATCGTAGCTCTCCAATGCCGCCTCCCAGCGATTCAGACGCTCGAGCACAAATCCACGATTGCAGAACGCATGCGCGAAGCCCGGATCGAGCGCAATGGCCGCATCGTAGCTCGCGAGCGCGGCCTCCATCTCAAGCCGATCTTTCTGCAAATTGCCGCGCTTGTAGTGAGCGGTCGCGTGACCCGGCTTCAGCTCGAGCACTTTTCCGTAGATCTGCATGGCCCGATCCCATTCGCTTGTGCTCGCTGCAATTTCAGCCGATAGATACAGCGTGTCGATGTGATCGGGTTGATCCTTGAGGATTTCCTGACAAATTGCCTGGGCATCCGTGTGCCGGCCTTGCTGATGGGCGGAGCGCGCCGCGTCGAGCGCTTCCGCCAGGATTGCGGATGGCGAATGCTTCGCCGCCCTCTGCTTGAATAAATTGAATAGTCCACCTGCCATCGGCTAAGTCTAGCCCGAAGATCCCTCGGGTCGCTCGGCAAATTCCACGTGTGACGGACCACACCTTTTTCTGCCGAGATCAGGGGAGGAACTGCTTCGCGATCTTCATGCCCTCCTCGTTTGACATGGCCTGCTTGAACGACACGATCCATAGATCAAAGTAGTTCGGGCGGGCGGCGCCGACATTGAACTTAAATCCAGCTTGAAAGAAAGCCTTGTACAAGGTGGAGTAGGTAAATCCTGTCTTGTGCGCCATATAGATATGGCCTCTGGCAACGTAGTCTCGGTGCCCATATAAAATATCGATCGGTGCAATCGGTCCCGCCGGCGACTCGTACAGGGTCTCCATCAGCTTGTCGTTGACTACCGCCTGGCAGACGCTAATCAGGTCGGGACAGGTTAAAACCACGATACCGTCTTCCTTTAGGACCCGATGAAATTCGAGCAGAACGGTGTGAACCTCGTGCGGAAATACATGCTCAATGTTGTGGGACGAATAGATGGCGTCGACGCTTGCGGTGCCAACCGCATGCATGTCCGTCAGGGTCCCCTCGATATCGGGATGGACCGAGGGATCGATATCGAAGCGGATTTCATGCCAATCGTCCGAATCAAAACCCTTTAATCCGGATTTATTTTGCGAACTGCACCCAACATGCAATAAGGTTCTCATTGCTCCGGGCTCCGATTGGTCATTACGCAAAACTCCTTCGAGGCGCCACCGTTCGACAAACGTTCTCGGTCAATTCTATCGTACAGCGAGGACCCCCGGAATCGGGTAGGATTTCGATCACACATCGTGTGGATGCTGAAGGAACGTGCGGATCGCGGCCAAGACATGGACAATACGTCCGCGTGACCACCAATCCATCCTCGACAGACTTAGGCACAGGCGCCTCCGCGCCCGAACACACGCCCATGATGCAGCAGTACCTGCGCATCAAGGCGCAGCATCCCAACGTTTTGCTGTTTTATCGCATGGGCGATTTTTACGAAATGTTCTACGACGATGCGCGCCGCGCGGCCCAATTGCTCGATATCGCGCTGACCCAGCGCGGCAGCTCCGCCGGCGCGCCGATTCCCATGGCTGGTGTGCCGGCAGTCACCCTGGATACCTACTTGGCGCGCTTGGTCCGCAAGGGCGAATCGGTCGCCATCTGCGAACAGCGCGGCGATCCCGGCAAGATCAAGGGCCCCATGGAGCGCGAGGTCGTGCGCATCGTCACGCCGGGCACGCTCACGGACGAGGCGCTGCTCGACGAACGCCGCGACAATGTACTCGCGAGCGTCTGCGGCGCTCATGGCCGCTTCGGCCTGGCGTGGCTGGATCTGTCGGCGGCCCGCTTCAGCGTCATGGAACTGGCAGGCAGCGCGGCGCTCGAGGCCGAGCTCGAACGACTGCGTCCGGCGGAGCTCTTGGCCCCCGACGGCGCGCCGCCGCCAGCCGCGGCGCATGCACCAGAGCGGTCGTGGCGGCTGCGCGCGCCATGGCATTTCGACACGGAGTCCGCGACCCGTGCGCTCACCGAACAATTTCACACCCGCGACTTGGCCGGATTCGGCTGCGCCGGTAAACCATTGGCCATCGGCGCCGCCGGCGCCCTTCTCGCCTACGTGCGCGAGACGCAAAAAGCGGCGCTGCCGCATCTCTTGTCGATCACGACCGAGGAACATGACGGCGCTTTGATCATGGATCCGGCGACGCGCCGCAATCTTGAATTGGACGAGAGCCTCGCCGGCAAACCCGAGCTGACCCTGGCCGGCGTATTCGACCGTACTGCGACGGCGATGGGCGGCCGCATGCTGCGGCGCTGGGTGCATCGGCCGCTGCGCGACCGCGATACGCTTCGGGCCCGCTACCAGGCGGTTGCGACGTTGATCGAAGCGTCCCGCTTCGTGGCATTTGCCGAATCGCTGCGCACCATCGGCGACCTGGAGCGCATCTTGGCCCGGATCGGCTTGCATTCGGCGCGGCCGCGGGATCTTGCGCAGTTGCGCGCGGCGCTCGGTGCATTACCGGTCCTTTATCGGTTGCTGCAGACGGCGCAAGCGCAAACGGCTTCGCCGCTGCTGCAGCGCCTGCTCGGTGAATTCAGCGATCACCGCGACGAGCACGCCTTGCTGCTCCGCGCCGTGGTCGACTCGCCGCCGCACTTTTTGCGCGACGGCGGCGTGATCGCCCCGGGCTACGATGCGGAGCTCGACGAAATGCGCCTGCTCGGCAGCAACACCGAACAGTTCCTGCTGGATCTCGAGCGCCGGGAGCGCGAGCGCAGCGGCCTGTCGAGCCTCAAGTTAGGCTTCAACCGCGTCCAGGGTTTTTTCATCGAGGTCAGCCGTACGCAAGCGGATGCGGTTCCCAAAGAGTATCAGCGCCGCCAGACCGTGAAATCCGCCGAGCGATTCATCACCCCGGAACTCAAGTCCTTCGAAGACAAGGTGTTGGGCGCCCGTGATCGCGCGCTCGCGCGCGAGAGGGAACTTTACGACGAATTGCTTGACCGGATAACCCTGCGCCTGCCGGCGCTGCTGCGAACCACTGCGGCCATCGCCGAACTCGATGTGCTCGCATGCTTCGCCGAACGCGCCACCGCGCTCGATTGCGTCGAGCCGGAACTGGTGCTGGAGCCGATGTTGTGGATCGATAGCGGCCGTCATCCCGTGGTCGAGCGCGCCAGCCGGGAACCGTTCATCCCGAACGATCTGCGCCTCGATGAAGCACGCCGCATGCTCATCATCACGGGTCCGAACATGGGCGGCAAGAGCACCTACATGCGCCAGGCCGCGCTGATCGCCATTCTCGCGCACATCGGCTGCTTCGTGCCGGCCAAGCGCGCGGTTTTGGGGCCGCTCGATCGCATATTCACTCGCATCGGCGCCTCGGATGATCTGGCCGGCGGCCGCTCCACGTTCATGCTTGAAATGACCGAAACCGCGAATATTCTTCACCATGCGACCGACAAGAGCCTGGTGTTGATGGACGAGGTCGGACGCGGCACCAGCACCTTTGACGGCCTCTCCCTGGCGTGGGCGTGCGCTGCGTTTATTGCCAGGAAAATCCGCGCTTTTACGCTATTCGCCACCCACTACTTCGAGCTGACGAGTCTCGCCGGAGAGGCGCCGGGCGTCGTCAACGTCCATGTGGAAGCGGTCGAGCACGGCGACGCGCTGGTGTTCCTGCACAGCGTCAAGGAGGGTCCCGCCAATCAGAGCTACGGCTTGCAAGTCGCGGCGCTCGCCGGGATTCCCAAATCCGTCACGTCCGAAGCACGGCGCTATCTGACGGAACTGGAGCGCGAGCGCGACGCGTTGCGAAAGTCCGTCTCACCGCAATCCGAGCTGCCGCTCATCCTCGCGCCGCTTGCCCAAGCGCCGCCCGCGGAGTCTGCCGCGCTCGAGGCGCTGCGCGCCATCGATCCAAACGCGTTGAGTCCGCGCGAGGCACTCGACTTGCTGTTCCGACTGCAGCAGTTGGATGGTGGTGAAGGGAGGAATTGACGTGTCGAACCAGACAACCGCTTCGGGGCATAGCATACGGCGCCTGTCGGCCGTGACTCCGGCACAGATTCGAGAGCTTGCCCTGGTGCTCATCGATTGCGTGGACGGCGGCGCATCGGTCAGTTTCATGAGTCCGCTGCCGATGTCCAAGGCATTGAATTTCTGGGTCCACGTGATCGCCGGAGTCAGCCGGGGCGAACGTGCGCTGCTGGTCGCGGAGGACGCCGGCGGCATCCTCGGCAGCGTGCAGCTGATCCTTGATCAGCCGGAAAATCAGCCTCATCGCGCCGATCTGTCGAAAATGCTCGTGCACCGCCGGGCCCGGCGCCAGGGAGTGGGAGCCGCGTTGTTGCGGGCCGCCGAGGACGTTGCACGCGAGTGCGGCAAGTCGCTGCTGGTGCTCGATACCGCGAGCGGCGATGCGGAGCGGCTCTATGCGAAGCTGGGCTGGCAGCGGGTCGGGGTAATCCCCGGCTTTGCGCTGTGGCCGCAAGGGGGACTATGCGACACCACGTACTTCTTTCGCACGCTAAGCCGCTAGCACCTACCGATTCGCCGAGGGCCGCACCCTCTAGGCCGGCTTGGCGTAGTTGCTCGCTCCGAACCAATCGATGACCACCACGGGATCATTACCGACGACCCACGCGTCATGGCCTTTCGGCAGCGAGGTGATGTCGCCAGGGCCGGCGACGAACTCGGTCCCGTCATCCATCCGGATCGCGAGCTTTCCGGACACGTGGTACTGGAAATGCGGCGCTTCGCAGCTCGAGGTCTTCGCCAGCGGCTTGACGTCATTCGACCAGCGCCAGCCCGGTTCGAACACCATGCGGCCGACTTCGGCACCGCCAACCTTGAGAATTTCGGCTTTGCCATGTGGAAAATTCCTGATTTCCTCCGGCTTGGCGAACGACTTGTGCTCGGTTTTTTGTTCATGATCGTGCATAGAATTCTCCCCATCTGCGCTGATTCTTGCGCCAGTGGAAACTAACTTACTAGTAGGTTAAAATCAAGTCCGAAGTGATAAAATCGATGAACAAACTCCCGAAGCCGGCTGCAGCGGAGCCGCGCACGGCGGCTGCCACCGCCATCCTCGACATCGCCGAACAGCTCGCACAGACGCGCGGCTACAACGGCTTCAGCTACGCCGATGTGGCGGCGCTGCTAGGCGTTACAAAAGCAAGTCTTCATTACCATTTTCCCTCGAAGGCGCAGCTCGGGTCTGCGCTGATCGATCGCTATCAAAGCAATTTCGGCGGCGCGCTGCGTGCAATCGATAGCGGCACCAAGAGCCCGGCCGAAAAGCTCGATCGATACATCGATCTTTATGATTCGGTGCTGCGCAATGACCGGATGTGCTTGTGCGGGATGCTCGCGGCCGAGTACGCAACCCTGCCGTCATCCATGCAGGCGGCTCTGAAATCATTCTTCGATGCAAATGAACGCTGGCTGACGGCGGTAATTCAAAGCGGCCTCGAATGCGGAGCTTTTTTCCTGACGGAAGCCGCAAACGCACGGGCGCGTGTTCTCTTGGGAGCACTCGAAGGCGCGATGCTGATCGCGCGGTCGTATGGGGAGCCGGCACGCTTTCGCACCGCAGCAGCCCTGCTGGTGGCGGACTTAGCGCGCAGCAACCGGCGGTCCCGGCCCGCGACGTCCACAGCCGCCGTTCGGCCGCGATTGTCGCGGCGCTAAGGTCCCGAAAACCTGCGGGCGCCGTGTTTACGGCGCAAAGCGCCCGTCGCGCAAAAAAGCGGCGATTTGCCGCGCCACGACGGCCGAGAACACCATGCCGCTATGCGATACAGGCAGATTCACGTGTTGCAGGGCGCCAATCATCCGCGTTTCCTCGATCAGAACCGTGCCGTCGTTCGGCGCGTCAATGGCCCCGAGGAGCCTGCCCATTCCCAGCGATAAATGACCGGCGATGATCCCTAAGTCGCGCCCGCCCTGCCAGTGACGCTCGCCCGGCGCCGGCGAGAGCGCATCCCCGGACATTCCCATGATGCGTTTCCCAAACGGTAATTGCGCCAGACGCTGCGCGGAGCGGCTGCCGCGCACCGGCGAGCCGAGCAGCACGACGCGCCCGGGCGGCAACGGCGAGCCGTTCCGGAACAACTCGAGAATCACCAAGCCGCCCAAGCTGTGGCCTACCAAGTGCAATGTGTCCGCGGGCGTCGCGGCCAGGAATCTGCCGAGCGCGCGGGCGTTGGCATTCAAGTCCGCCGTCACCGAAGGGTAGGCGAATCGGCGCGTCGCGCACTTAAGTTGCCGCGACAGCCTGCGGCGCAGCCATGCGCCCTCCCAACCGTTGAGCCACAGTCCGTGCACATACACGACCACCGTGCTCATGGGACATTCAGCCTAGTGCCGCAACTGCTGAATGACGGCCCGATTGGTACTCGATGAAGCCAGCGTGACGGCCTCCCCGGCAGCCAGCCAGCGGAATTGCAGATGTTCGTGCCCGCTCAAGATCACCGGCACGCGCGTCAGCAGCTTCAATGCAAAGGCGTGCTCCAAATTGCGCGTGACGCCGGGCGCATATTTCTTGCCGAACGAGGGGAGTATTTCGTATACCTGCGTCCACTGCAGGTTACGCAAAAAACCTTGCGTGATGCCGGTCTCCTCGATGAGCTCGCGGCGTGCTGCCGCGTCGGCCGTCTCGCCCCATTCGAGGCTGCCGGTGACCGACTGCCAAAAACCGGGGGGCTTGCGCCGCTCCAGCAGGAGAAACTCGCCGCCAGCGGTGTAGATCACGATCAGCACGGATTCCGGGCGTCGATACGGCTGCAATTAGGGGCCTACTCAACCTTCGGCGGAACACGCACGCGAATGTGCAATTCCTTGAGCTGCGCCTCGCTCACCTCGGTGGGCGCGTCCATCAAGAGGTCAGCGGCGGTCTGAGTTTTGGGGAACGCGATGACATCGCGAATGCTGTCGGCCCCGGCCATGAGCATCGCCAGCCGGTCGAGCCCGAAAGCGATGCCGCCATGGGGCGGCGCGCCGAATTTGAGCGCGTCCAGCAAGAAGCCAAACTTGAGCCGTGCCTCTTGCGGGGAAATGCCCAATAAATCGAACACCACGGACTGCAATTCCTGCGTGTGAATGCGCACCGAACCACCGCCGATTTCCGAGCCGTTGAGCACCAGGTCATAGGCCTTGGCGATCGCCTCGCCGGGACTGGCCGCGAGCGCCGCATAGTCCAAATTGACGGGGCTGGTGAACGGATGATGCATGGCCGCCCAGCGTTTGGCGTCGGGGTCCCACTCGAACATCGGAAAATCCACGACCCACAACGGCCGCCAGCCCGACGCCGCGAGTTTGAGATCCTGGCCGACTTTGAGGCGCAGCGCGCCGAGCGCATCGCTTACGACCTTGCCGCTGTCCGCGCCGAAGAAAATCAAATCGCCGTCGCCCGCCGCCGTACGCTCGAGGATTCCGGCAACCATGGCATCGCTCAAGAATTTCAAGATGGGCGACTGCAGACCCTCGCGGCCTTTGGCAGCTTCGTTCACCTTGACATACGCCAAGCCCTTCGCGCCGAAGCGCGCCACATAGGCCGTGTAGTCATCGATCTCTTTGCGTGTGAGCTTGCCGCCTTGCGGCACGCGCAACGCCGCCACGCGGCCGCGCGGGTCGGCCGCGGGTCCCGCGAACACCTTGAACTCGCAGCCGCGGACGAGATCGGCCACATCGACCAATTCCAAAGGCACCCGCAGATCCGGCTTATCCGATCCGTAGCGGCGCATGGCCTCGGCATAGGTCATGCGCGGCAGCGGGTCCGGCAGCTCCACGCGCAGCACCTGCTTGAACAGAAACCGCACCAGGCCTTCCATCAGCGCTTGAATCTCTCCCTGGTCGAGAAAAGAAGTCTCGACGTCTAGCTGCGTGAATTCCGGCTGCCGGTCAGCGCGCAGATCCTCATCGCGGAAGCAGCGCACGATCTGATAGTAGCGATCGAAGCCGGAAATCATGAGTAGCTGCTTGTAGATCTGCGGCGACTGCGGCAAGGCAAAGAATTTGCCCGCATGCGTACGGCTCGGCACCAAATAGTCGCGCGCCCCCTCCGGCGTCGCCTTGGACAGCATCGGCGTTTCGATATCGATGAAACCGGCGTCATCGAGGTAGTGACGCATCGCGCGGGTTATGCGATGCCGCAGCAGCAGACGCTCGCGCATCTCTTCGCGGCGCAGGTCGAGGTAGCGGAAACGCAGCCGTACCTCTTCGCTGACGTGTTCATCCAGCTGGAACGGCAGCGGATCGGAGCGGTTCAGAATCTCAAGCGCCCGGCACAGCAATTCGACCTGCCCCGACTTCAAATTGGCGTTCGCCGTGCCGCTCGGGCGCATGCGCACCACACCCGTGACTTTGAGCACGAACTCATTGCGCACTCGCTCCGCCATCGCGAACACCTCGGCGGCGTCCGGATCGAATACGATTTGCAGCAGTCCCTCACGGTCCCGCAAATCGACGAAAATGACGCCGCCGTGGTCGCGGCGCCGATGGGCCCAGCCGGCCACCGTGACGACTTTGCCGATCGACGACTCGCCAACCTGGCCGCAATAATGAGTACGCATAAACTTCGAACTGCGAAGGGGAAAGCGCGCGATGCTAAGGCTTAGAACCGGCGCGGGCAAGCCCGGACACGAACCCCGCACCGTGCCGGGCGAGCCCTAGGACGGACCTCAGCGCCGTCGCGCGGGCTTCGCGGCGCGTCTCTTGACGGCCGGCCTGGCCGGGCGCTTAGCGGTAATCCTCGATTTTGACTTGTGGGGCGCGGACGCCGCTCCCCGCTTCGAGACCGTATCCGAGGCCGGCTGTTTTGCCGACTCCGTCGCCGCGGCCTTTTCGGCCGGCTTGTCGGACGCCTTATCGGCCGCTTTATCCGACTTGGCCGGCTCGGCGGCCGGCGTATCTTTGGATGCCGTCTCGGTCGTTTCCTTCTTGTCTTCCTTGGGCGCTTCCGCCTCCGGCCGATCCGCAAGATTGCGCTTGTTGTCCTGGTCCGACTTGAAATCCGTTTCGTACCAGCCCCCGCCCTTGAGGCGAAATACCGGCGCCGACATCAATCGCTGCAGCTGCGACTTGCCGCAATCCGGACATTTTTTCAGGGGCGAATCATTGACCTTCTGCATCGCCTCCAGCGTGTGGCCGCAGCTCTTGCATTGATATTCATAGAAAGGCATGTATTTCCTTGATCCTGACCGTCATCCCGAGCCTAAGCGATGCAAGGCCGCCAAAGTATAGCGAAGCGACTCGCAAAGTCGCGGAGCCATGTCGCAGCTTCAATGCAGGCGTTCTTTTTCGAATGTCAGCCCGTCGCGCTTGAGCTTGGCAACCACCCGATCGCCCGCGATGAAATCGCCGCGCAGGATCTGCTGCGCCAGAGGGTTCTCGATCTGCGATTGGATGGCGCGCTTCAAAGGCCGCGCACCATACACCGTATCGAATCCCGCCTCGCCGATCCGGTCGCGCGCGGCATCGTCGAGCCGCAGCTGAATGTCGCGCTCGGCCAGCCGCTGCCGCAGCCTTCCCAACTGGATTTCCACGATGGAACGGATTTGTTCGCGGCCGAGCGGATGGAATACCACGATGTCATCGACTCGGTTGATGAACTCCGGGCGAAAATGCTGCGTCACCACTTGCATCACCGCCGCCTTCATCTTCGCGTAGTTCGCCTCGCCGGCGAGCTCCTGGATGACCTGGCTGCCCAAATTCGAGGTCATGATCACCACGGTATTGCGAAAATCCACGGTGCGTCCCTGCCCATCGGTGAGACGGCCGTCGTCCAGCACCTGCAGCAGCACATTGAATACGTCGGGGTGCGCCTTTTCGATTTCATCGAGCAGAATCACGCTGTAGGGCCGGCGACGCACCGCCTCGGTCAAGTAGCCTCCCTCTTCGTAGCCCACATAGCCGGGCGGCGCGCCGATCAGGCGCGCGACGGAATGCCTTTCCATGAATTCCGACATGTCGATGCGGATCATGGCATCTTCAGTATCGAACATGAACTCGGCCAGGGCCTTGCAAAGCTCGGTCTTGCCGACGCCGGTCGGGCCCAGAAACAGGAACGAGCCGCTGGGACGATGTGGATCGGACAGGCCCGCGCGCGAGCGGCGAATCGCATCCGCCACCGCTTTGACGGCTTCCTCCTGACCCACGACCCGCTTGCCGAGAACCTGCTCCATGCGCAGCAACTTGTCGCGTTCGCCCTCGAGCATGCGCGATACCGGGATGCCGGTCCACTTCGACACGATCTCGGCGATTTCCGCCTCGGTCACGGAATTGCGCAACAGCTGGTTGGGTTTGTGTTCGACTTCCAGCGCCTTGGCGAGCCGCTGTTCGAGAGCGGGAATGCGTCCGTACTGCAATTCGGACATGCGCGCGAGATCCTGCGCGCGCCGCGCCGTATCGAGATCTTGGCGTGCCTTCTCCAGCTCCTCCTTGATATGCGCCGCACCCTGAACCGACGCCTTTTCCGCCTTCCATATTTCCTCGAGATCGGAGTATTCCTTCTCGAGCCCTTGCAACGCGTCTTCCAGAGCGCTCAGCCGTTTGCGGGATGCCTCATCGGCCTCTTTCTTGAGCGCCTCGCGCTCGATCTTGAGTTGGATGATGCGCCGGTCGAGTTTATCGAGCGCTTCGGGTTTCGAATCGATTTCCATGCGAATCAGCGAACCGGCCTCATCGATGAGATCAATGGCCTTGTCGGGCAATTGCCGGTCCGAAATATAGCGATGCGAAAGCGTCGCCGCGGCGACGATCGCAGGGTCGGTGATCTCGACGCCGTGGTGGACCTCGTAACGCTCCTTGAGCCCGCGCAAGATCGCGATCGTGTCTTCCACCGACGGCTCATCCACCAGCACCTTCTGGAAGCGCCGCTCGAGCGCCGCGTCCTTTTCGATGTACTTGCGGTACTCATCCAGCGTGGTCGCGCCGACGCAATGCAGCTCGCCGCGCGCCAGCGCGGGCTTCAACATGTTGCCCGCGTCCATGGCGCCCTCGGCTTTGCCGGCGCCGACCATGGTGTGCAACTCATCGATGAATAGGATCACCTGGCCTTCTTGTTTGGCCAAATCCGTGAGCACCGCTTTCAAGCGTTCCTCGAATTCGCCGCGAAACTTCGCGCCGGCGATGAGCGCGCCCATGTCGAGCGCGAGAATGCGCTTGTTGCGCAGTCCCTCCGGCACCTCGCCGTTGATGATGCGCTGGGCAAGTCCCTCGACAATGGCGGTTTTGCCGACCCCAGGCTCGCCGATGAGCACGGGATTGTTCTTAGTGCGCCGCTGCAGGACCTGGATGGTGCGGCGAATTTCGTCATCGCGGCCGATGACCGGATCGAGTTTGCCCTGGGTCGCGCGCTCGGTCAGATCGATGCTGTATTTTTCCAATGCCTGGCGATTCTCCTCGGCGCCCGCGTCCTCGACTTTGGAGCCGCCCCGCACTTCCTCGATCGCCTTTTCCACCGCGGCGCGCGACGCGCCGCTCGATTTTAGGATCCGGCCGAGTTCGCCGCGGTCCTCGCAGGCCGCGAGCACGAAAAGCTCGCTGGAAATGAACTGGTCGCCGCGTTGCTGAGCCAGCTTATCGGCGACATTGAGGAGTTTGTTGAGATCATTGCCGAGCAGCACTTCGCCGCCCGAGCCTTCGACTTTCGGCAGACGATCGAGCGCGGCCGCGAGGTCGGAGCGCAGCTTCGCCACATTGGCGCCTGCCTTCTCCAAGAGCGGTCGGGCGGTGCCACCTTGGCTGTCGAGCAGCGCCGCCATCAAGTGCTGCGGCTCGATGTATTGATTGTCGCGGCCGACGGCAAGCGACTGAGCGTCCGCGAGCGCCGCCTGAAATTTGGTCGTCAGCTTGTCCATGCGCATGAAAATACCCTCAAGAACCCTCGAGAATGCTCAAATGTGGGGGTTCTCAAGGGCAATTCAACGGTTTGCGGGCTCGCACAGCCAAATGAGAGTCGCCTGCCGGCCGGTCGGGCCATCGCGCCGGTGCGAGAAGTACCTAGCGGGGTGCGAGTGGGTGCATTCGGTCCCCCCGTAGACTCGCTCGACGCCGAGGCGTGCGAGCCGGCGGCGTGCGAGGGCGCTCAAATCCGCCATGAAACGGCCCCGCGCATTCACTTCGAAAGCCCCATGGGCGTCGGGATCGCCTCGCAGCAGCTCGTCCCGGACTTCGGGGCCAATTTCAAAATGTCGAGGGCCGATCGCGGGTCCGAACCATGCCAAAAGACTCCGCGGCGCGACCCCGAGGGCCCGCACCGTCGATTCGAGCACGCCGCCGGCAAGGCCGCGCCAGCCCGCATGCGCGGCAGCCACCGCATCGCCCGATTCGGCCGCGAACAGCACCGGCAGGCAATCGGCCGCGAGAATTGCGCAAATGCGGCTTGGCGTTCGCGACACGGCGCCGTCCGCTGCGGCTGCCGCGGCAGCGGCGTCAGGCACGTCCAAGTCCTTGATCTTCGTGCCATGCACTTGGGCGAGCCACGCGGGCTCCGCCGGCAGCTGCGCCGCCATGCGCAGCCGCCGGCGATTCTCGGCCACCGCCGCCGGGAAATCGCCGACATGCCCGCCTAAGTTCAGGGATGCGTAGGGAGCGGCGCTGACTCCACCGCCGCGCAGTGTCGATAGTGCCCGCACACGGGGCGGCGCCGGCCACTCCGGTGTCAGCCAGGTCACCTGCACGCGCGCACATCGTCGCGCAAAGCGGCGAGCAGCCGGCCAAAATCCGCCGGCACGGGACTCTGCAGAGTCAGGCGTTTTCCCGTGCGCGGATGATCGAAAGCCAAGGTCGCCGCATGCAGCGCTTGACGCTTGAAAGCGCGCAAGGTATCAACCAAGCCATCCGTCGCGCCGCGCGGCCGCGCGAAGCGGCCGCCGTACTTGGGGTCCCCCACGATCGGATAGCGCAGATGCGCCAAGTGCAGGCGGATTTGGTGAGTTCGCCCAGTCTCGAGTTTGACGTTGAGGTAGGAGTGAGCCCGAAAGCGCTCGACCACACGATAATGCGTGATTGCAGGCCGGCCATCCCGGCGCACCGTCATGCGCAGCCGGTCGCTGCGATGCCGCCCAATCGGCTCATCGATGGTGCCGCCGCCGGTCATGACGCCCACGCACACCGCGAGGTACTCGCGCGACACTGAGCGCGCCAAGAGCTGACGGGCAAGGCTCGTGTGCGCTTCGAGCGTCCGCGCAATCACCAACAAACCGCTGGTGTCCTTGTCGAGCCTATGGATGATGCCGGCCCGCGGCAGGGCCGCCAATGACGGATCCCTTCCGAGCAAGGCATTTTGCATCGTGTGCCGCGGGTTTCCGGCGCCGGGATGCACCACGAGTCCTGCCGGCTTGTCGATCACCAGCACGTCAGGGTCTTCGTGCACCACATCGAGGGCAATCGCCTCCGGCAATACCGCGGTCGCTGGTGTCTCGAGGGTCATCCGAACATGCACACGGGACCCGGCATTCACGACATCGCGGGGTTTGCAGGGGAGTCTTCCGACCTGCACCTGGCCCGCGTCGATCCAGCCCTTGATGCGTGTGCGTGAATGCTCCGGCAGAAGCCGCGCCAGCGCGCTGTCCAGCCGCTGGCCGGCCAATTCCTTGGGGATTTCGAGGTCGATAACGTGGAACTCTGCGTTCATAGGGGCACTCGAAGCTAGCGGCGGGGCATCGGGTATACTGCCGCGCGTCTGCCAACCACCCATTGTAAGGAATTGCCTGTGAGACTGCGTGATCTTGTCCAGCCGTGCCGAGTGGTGCTGTTCGCCGTCGGCTTGGGCCTGCTGGTTGCCGGCTGCCGCAGCCACCGCGCCGATGATGCCAAATCCGGCCCCGAGACAATCTATGCCCGCGCCCAAAAGAGCATGAAGAATTCCAGCTACGGCGAAGCGATCAAGCAGCTCGAAGCCCTGCAGTCGCGCTTTCCGTTCAGCGAACCGGCGCGCCAGGCGCAGCTCGATCTGATCTATGCCTACTACAAGAATCGCGAGGTCGATCCGGCGATCGATGCCGCCGATACCTTCATTCGCGAAAATCCGACCAACCCCCGCATCGACTATGCCTACTACATGAAGGGCCTGATCTATTTCGAGCGTCAGGCGAATTTCTTGGAGCGTTGGTTCAATGTCGATTTATCGCGGCGGCCGCCGATCAATGCGAAAAAATCCTTTGAAGCCTTCGACGATCTTGTCAAAAAATATCCCCACAGCCAGTACGCGGGCGACGCCCGGCAACGCATGATTTTCCTGCGCAATCGCCTGGCCGACTTTGAACTCTACGTCGCACGCTACTACATGCGGCGCGGCGCCTATGTGGGCGCCCTCAATCGCGCCAAGTTCTGCATCGAGAACTACGACGACGCGCCCGCGGTTCAGGGCTCTATGAAGATTCTGGTCGAGGCCTACCGGAACCTCGGCATGCTCGATCTCGCGGCCAACGCAGAGCGCGTGTACGCCGACAATTATCCGGGAAACATCAAGGACATACGGGAAAAGAAGGCCTGGTGGCAGCACATCCTCTAGCGCGACTGATAGCCGCTGGTGATCGGGTAGCGCCAATCGCGGCCGAAAGCCCGCCTGCTCACCCGCACGCCGGGAGGTGCCTGGCGGCGCTTGTATTCGTTGCGCTTGACGAGATCCAAGATCCGGCCGACGGTTTTGCGATCGAACCCGCGCGCCGCAATCTGATCCACCGATAGATCATCCTCGATGAAGGCCTCCAGGATGGGGTCGAGCACCTCATACGGCGGCAGGCTATCCGTATCCTTTTGATCATGGCGCAGTTCCGCCGACGGCGGCCGTTCGATCACGCGCGCGGGGATCACGCGTGATTGCGCATTGCGCCAGGCGCAGAGCCGGTACACCAGCAACTTGCTGCAGTCCTTGATGGGCGCGAAGCCGCCGGCCATATCGCCGTACAGCGTCGCGTAGCCCACCGCCATTTCGCTCTTGTTGCCCGTCGTGAGCAGCATGCGGCCGGTTTTGTTGGAGATTCCCATCAACAGCACCCCGCGGCAGCGCGACTGAATGTTTTCCTCGGCCGTGTCCGGCGGCCTGCCCGCGAACTCGTCCCGCAAAGCAGCCAGCGTCGCCTCGAACATGCCTTCGATGGAAATCTCACTGTGCTTGACGTGCAGCGTAGCCGCTTGTTGTGCGGCATCGTCTTTGCTCATCTGCGAGGTGAAGCGCGACGGCATCGCCACCGAATGAACCCGGTCAGGGCCCAGGGCGTCGACCGCGATGCAGAGAGTCAGTGCGGAATCGATGCCCCCCGACAGCCCCAGGACCACACCCGGGAAGCGATGCTTGTCGACGTAGTCGCGGGTGCCTTGCACCAGGGCGCCGTACACGCTTTCTTCCTGGCCTTGAAGAGGCACGAGGATCCCGGGCAGCGGCTTGACCGCACCGCCTGCATCGACCGCCAGATCGACCGCGTACATCCCCTCCGTGAATGCCGGAGCGCGCGTCGTGACTTCGCCTTGCGCATCCATGACGAAGGAATTGCCGTCGAACACGAGTTCATCCTGGCCGCCGATCAAATTCACGAACACCATCGGAATGCCGGTCTCGCCCACTCGCGCGCGGACGACTTTGAGCTCCCGTTGCGATTGCTTGTCGACTTCATAGGGCGAGGCATTGATCACCAGCAGCACCTCTGCGCCGGCGCGCCGCGCCTGCAGCGCGGGCTCAGAATCCCACACGTCCTCGCACACCAGAATCCCGGTTTTCACGCCCTTCAAATCGACCACGGTGGGTTCGGTGCCCGGGGTGAAATAGCGCTTTTCATCGAATACCAGGTAATTGGGCAGACATGCCTTGCGGTGATTGGCGAGCACGGCGCCATCGCGAATGACGATGGCGGAATTGAAGATTCGCGCTGCGTCATACTCCGGATAACCAGCGATCAGCGTGATGCCGCGCACCTCGGATTTCAGCCGTTCGATCGAGCGCGTAACCTGCGTGCGCATGCCTGAATGGAACAGCAAATCCTCCGGCGGGTACCCCGATACGGCGAGTTCCGGCAGCATCACGACGTCGGCGGCCGACTGATCGCGCGCCTGGTGCGCCGCCGCGATGATGCGCGCGGTATTGCCTTCGACGTCGCCGACCACCAAGTTGAGCTGCGCCATGACACAACGCAGCCGCCGCGGATGGTCATTCATGAAATATCCTTCAGTGCCGATCTGGTCGCATTGAGGCGGGCTATTCTGAATTAAGCTTAGAGACAGCGCAAAGCCGCCCTAAAATCGAGTCCTGGAACGTGAACCCCTTCAACCGCTCATCCGACCGCAGCAACGGCTCCAAGCTGGCACTCAACTGGCGAGTGCTCGGCCTGCTCAATTTGTATCGGGTTCTGGTTCCCTTGGTGCTCATCAGCCTGTATTCCTTGGGGGGCGGCCGGGGCATCGCCGTCGACTCGCAGCAACTTTTCTTTGGCGCGGCGATTTTTTACCTCCTCTTCGGACTCGTCAGTGTCGTCCTGGTGCGCAGGCGGCTGGCGAGCGCCCATATCCAGACGATCCTGCAGGCCAGTCTCGATATCATCGTGCTGATGCTGCTGCTGCATGCCTGCGGCGGCGTCGCCGGCGGATTGGGGCTCCTGCTGCTGGTTCCCGTCGGTGCACTGGCATTCTTGCTGCCGCCGCGCAGCGCGCTGTTTCTCGCCGCCGTCACCGTCATCCTGGTGCTGGCGCACACCATATGGCAGCAGCTCACCGGGCACGCCGACATCACGGCGTACGCGACTGCCGGGCTTCTTGGGGTCGTATTGTTCACGGTTGCCGCCTCCGCAAGCGTCGTTGCGAGCCGCATGCGCGAGAGCGAGGATTTGGTCCGCCAAAAAGACGTCGACCTCGCGAACCTCGCCGAGCTTTCGCAGTACATCGTGCAGCATCTGCGCGAGAGCCTGCTGGTCGTGGACGCGGCCGACCGGATTCGGCTGATCAATGAATCCGCCGCCGAGATCTTAGGCGACGAGCGTGCCGTGCCGGGCGCCCTGGTCGGTGAGGTATCGCCGCGTCTGCTGTACTCCTTGAGCACCTGGCGGCACAGCCAGCGCGACGACGATGCACCGTCCGGCTTCGTGGCGGCGGACGGTGCGCGCTTGATTCAGCCGCATTTCGCACCGCTCGCCGGCACCTCGCCCGGCCCCACGCTGATTTTTCTCGAGGACACCAGTCTCATGGCCGAGCGTGTGCAGCAAAGCAAGCTCGCGGCGCTCGGCAGGCTTTCCGCCAGCATCGCGCATGAAATCCGCAATCCCGTCGGAGCGATGAGCCACGCCGGTCAATTGCTGGCCGAGAGTCCGCGCATCGGCCCCGACGAGCGGCGGCTGACCGATATCATTCGCAACAACTCCGAGCGGGTCAGCACCATCATCAACAATGTCTTGCAGCTCTCGCGGCGCGATCCCACCAAACCCACACGCCTGCTCCTCGGCGATTGGCTGGAGGATTTCATCCGCGAATTCTCCGAGACCATGCAGGTATCCAAGTCGCAGATCGGCGTCCTCGAGGAAGCCGACGATCTCGAGGTGCGATTCGATCCCAGCCACCTGCACCAGGTGGTATGGAATCTGTGCGACAACGCGATCAAGTACGGCGAGGTTCGGGGCGGCATCAGCGTCGAGATCAAATTGAGCCGCTTGAACCCCAGCACCCGGCCCTTTCTGGAAATCGCCGATCGGGGTCCGGGCATCGAACCGCAAGTCGTGGATCGCATCTTCGAGCCGTTCTTCACGAGTCGCAAGGGCGGCACGGGCCTCGGGCTGTTCATCGCCCGCGAGTTGTGCCAGCTGAATCGCGCCGTGCTGCTCTACGAACCCCGGGACGGGGACGGCAGCGTTTTCAGAATCGTGTTCAGCGATCCTCAGCGATGGGAGGAATAGCGCAGCCCTTCGCCCGGCTGACGCTACAATAGCCGCATGCCTAAGCCCGCTGTATTGGTGGTCGACGACGAACCGGATATTTGTGAGTTGCTGTCGATCACATTGGAGCGCATGGACTTGAGTCCGCGCACCGCCAATACCATGGCGGCCGCACAGCGCATGCTCAAGAGCGAGCGGTTCGACTTGTGCCTCACCGACATGCAGCTGCCCGACGGCGACGGCTTGGATCTGGTCAAATGGATTCAGCAAAATTCGCCCAGCGTGCCGGTCGCCGTGATCACCGCCCACGGCAACATGGAAACCGCCGTGCGCGCGCTCAAAGTCGGCGCCTTCGATTTTGTCTCCAAACCCTTGGACCTCGCGGGATTGCGCAAATTGGTGGCCACCGCCATCAAGCTATCGGACCCCAACGACAGCGATACCAGCGTATTCGGCCCGCGCCTGCTCGGCACTTCAGCCGCCATGCAGCACATGCGCGAAATGATCGCGCGAGTGGCGCGCAGCCAGGCGCCGGTTCATATTTTCGGCGAGTCCGGCACCGGCAAGGAGCTGGTGGCGAAGCTCATTCATGAATCCGGCCCGCGCCGCGACGGTCCCTTCGTGCCCGTCAATTGCGGCGCCATTCCCACGGAACTCATGGAGAGCGAGCTTTTCGGGCACAAGCGCGGCAGCTTTACCGGCGCGGTCAGCGACAAGAAGGGACTCATCCAGTCCGCGGAAGGCGGCACCTTGTTCCTCGATGAGATCGCCGATCTGCCGCTGCACATGCAGGTCAAGCTGCTGCGGGTGATCCAGGAGAAAGCCGTGCGGCCGGTCGGCGAGCAGCACGAGATAGGCGTCGATGTCCGTGTCCTGTCGGCCACACATAAGAACCTCTCTCAATTGGTGACCGAGGGGAAATTTCGGGAGGACTTGTTCTATCGCGTCAATGTCATCGAACTTAGGGTTCCCTCGCTGCGCGAACGGCCGGAGGACGTGAACGAACTGGCCGAGGCGGTGCTGCGACGGCTCGGGCGGCGCATGAAAATCACGCCGCCCACCTTGGCCAAGGATGCGCTGGCGGCGCTCGAATCCTATGCGTTTCCGGGAAATGTGCGCGAACTCGAGAATATCCTCGAGCGCACGATTACCTTGAGCACCAGCGGGGAGGTACGCGCCAGCGACATACAACTGCGGCCCACGCAGGGCAGCATGGCGGCGGCCGGCAATTCCGCGAACGGTGCGGCGCTGGGCGATCACCTGGAAGACATCGAACGTGATGCCATTTTGAAGGCGCTCGAGCAGACCCGCTACAACAAGACGGCTGCCGCCAAGGTCTTGGGAATGAGCTTTCGCGCGCTTCGCTATCGGATCAAGAAACTCGGCATCGAATGACCGCGCAGCCTGAAGAGTCCGATCTCGACCCTGCAAATCGATCCGTGCACATCATTGCCCTTACGCTCATGTTGGTGGCGCTGTGGGGGTTGACGCATCACTATAAGGGCTTTTCCCGGGACGGCGAACTTTACGCCGTGCAGGCCCTTCAGAGGATTCATCCTTCTCTCGGCGCCGACGTGTATCTGGAGAATACCTCGCAGGATCAGTACACCATTTTCTCGCCCATGTACGCAGCGCTGATCGGCGCTCTCGGACTGCGTAACGCGGAGTTGCTGCTATTCGTGATATGCACCGCATGGTTTCTCGCCGCCGCCTGGATCCTGGCTCGCAAACTCGCGGACGAAGGCACGTCCTGGCTCGCGGTTGCGCTGCTCGTGATCACCGGCGGATATTACGGCGCATATTCAATTTTTAGTTATTCCGAAAATTATTTGACGGCCAGATCCTTGGCGGAGGCATTGGTGGTCACCGCCCTCGCCTGTCATTTTTTGGGACGCAGGCGGTTGAGCTTGGTTGTCGCGGCGGGCGCATTGTGCATCCACCCTTTGATGGCGTTTCCGGGTCTCTTGCTGCTGCTCTGTGTGCGGCTCCCGCCCCGCGTTGCCGTTGCGGGGGCCGTCGGGGGGGTGTTGGCCGTGTTGGGGCTTGCATTGATCGCGGTCGCATCGCCCGCCATTGCGCGTTTCCTGACGGTCATTGATTCGTCCTGGCTCGAGGTGGTGCGCGAACGTTCGCAGTTCCTATTCTTGAGGTATTGGACGAGAAATGATTGGCAGTCAACCGCGCGGCCGTTTTTGTCTCTCGGGGTCACGGCCATGGTTGTCGCGGATGTGCGGATTCGAAAACTCTGCTTCGCATCCGTGCTGGTAGGTGCCGCCGGACTCGCAGTCGCACTCATAGCATGCGAAATCGGGCCCGTTGCCATCCTGCTGCAGGGTCAGGCTTGGCGGTGGATCTGGATCAGCGATTTTGTCGGCGTTTTGCTCCTCGCGCCGACCGCTCTTTATGCCTGGCGCGAGAAAAAATTCGGGCCGGTCTGTGCGGCCTTGTTGATTTCCGGCTGGACCGTGGCCGTCGGCGGCACGGCAGCGATCGGGCTCGCCTTGCTTCTCTGGCCGTTGCGGTCACGCATCGATGACCGCGCGGCCCGCTACCTACGCTGGGGCGCGGGCGCTTCGATTTTGATCCTTGTAGGCTGGAACTTGGCGAATTTTTGGTCCCTGGTCACATCGCCCCCACTTAATGCCGGTCGTGAGGCTCTCGTCATAGAGCGCACCAGAAGCATCTTTGGCCTGCAGATTCCGGCGGTGCTGGCGGTAGGACTCATCTGGTATGGGCTCAGAACCAGCCGCACCCTGAGGGTAACGGCGTTGGTCGCGGTGGTGCTGGCGGCCTCTTCGGTATTGATATTGCCGGGAGCGCTGCGCCAGGTCGACACCGTCGGCACTGACGCGGAAATCGACGAGTTTGCGGACTGGCGCGATGCCATTCCGCCCACCAGCAACGTCTTGATGGTACCGACGGCCAAGTCCGCTTCGTTCGCTTGGTTTACCCTTGAAAGGCCGAGTTATATGTCGGTCGACCAATCCGCGGGCGTGGTTTTTTCTCGCGCGACTGCCCTCGAGATTCGCCGCCGCTCGCAAGTCCTGCTGCCGATCATGAAGCCGGATTGGCAGATACTCTCGCAGATCACCCAGGAAGCCCACGGCAAAAAGCTTCAGGATATGACGCGGCCGCTCACCTTGCAGCGTCTGCTCGACATCTGCCAAGACCCCCTCTTGGGCTTCGTCATCGCCAAGGAAAACGTCGGATTCGAGTCGATACGGCATACACATGCCGGCGGCTTCAACAACTGGAACCTGTACGACTGTCGGCGTGTACGATCCGCGGCGGGCTCGACATGAAGATTTTCGTCAAAGAGGCAGCCGGCTACCTGGTCGCGTCAGCCTGTGCGCTGGTCGTGGACATGACGATTCTATGGGTGCTCGTGCGGTTCTTTTCGGTCGGGTATCTGGCCGCGGCGACCGCTTCTTTTCTGGTAGGCGCCTGCGTCGCCTATGTGTTGTCCGTGAAGTTCGCGTTCAAGCAGCATCGGCTTTCTGATCGGCGCGCGGAATTCCTGACCTTCGTTGCGATCGGCACCGCTGGCCTCGCGATCAATACCGGCGTCATCTACCTGACGGTCCAATATCTGGGTCTGCACTATTTATTAGCCAAGTGCGTCGCGGCCGGCTTTACGTTTTCGTGTAATTTTATCGCCCGGCGGCAGATTCTTTTTCGTCCGGCACTCATCCACATGAGAGATCCTTGAAATATGTCTTCGGTTGAAACGGCAGAAAAAATCGCCGTGATCGCCGGTGCCGGTCCTGCCGGGCTCACCGCCGCGCTCGAATTGCTGCGTCGATCGGATGTCGTGCCCGTCGTGTTCGAGGCCGACAGCCAAGTCGGCGGAATCTCCAAAACCGTCAATTACCGCGGAAATCGCATGGATCTCGGCGGCCACCGGTTCTTTTCGAAATCCGACTGGGTGATGCGCTGGTGGCAGGAGATATTGCCGGTGGCCGAAGGCCAAACGGCTGCCGATAAGGCGCTGCGGATCAGTTACCAGCGGCAATCGCACGACATGCTTCCCGCCGTATTTGGACCGGCCTCCTCCGATGCGGTCATGCTGGTGCGTCAAAGACTGTCGAGGATTTTCTACCGCCGTCGGTTCTTCGATTATCCGCTCAAGCTCAATGCGAGCACGCTCAAGAACATGGGGCTGATCGAGACTTTGCGAATTGGCTTGAGCTACAGCCAGGCGCAAATCATTCAGCGTTCGCCGGAAAATTCCTTGGAGGATTTTTTTGTCAATCGCTTTGGCGACCGGCTCTACCGCACATTCTTCAAGGACTACACTGAAAAGGTCTGGGGCGTCCCGTGTCAAGAGATCTCCGCTGAATGGGGAGCGCAGCGCATCAAGGGGCTGTCCGTGACCAAAGCCATCGCGCATGCCGTTGCGAGCCCGTTCAGGTCATCGGCGGACACCTCGCAAAAGCAAGTCGAGACCAGTCTGATCGAGCGCTTCCTGTATCCCAAATTCGGTCCCGGCCAGATGTGGGAAGAGGTGGCGCGCCATGTGGCGGCGCGGGGCGGCAAAATCCACCTGCAGCATCGCGTGATCGGAATTGAACGCCAAGGCGTGGAAATTACCGCCGTTACGGTCCGGGACGAGAGCAACGGCTCGGTACGCCGGATTCCCTGCGAGTTTTTGATCTCGACGATGCCGGTCCGCGATTTGACCGCCATGCTCGAACCGTCCGATGAGCAAGTGATTCACATCGCGGACCGGCTTCCCTACCGCGACTTTATGACCGCGGGTCTCCTGCTCAAGAAAATGAATTTGACCCACATGCGAACCGGCCACTCTGCGGCCAACGGCATGCCGCCGGATAATTGGATCTACATTCAAGAACCGGACGTCAAAATCGGCCGGCTCCAGGTGTTCAATAACTGGAGTCCATCGCTGGTATCCGACCCGGACACCATTTGGCTGGGGTTGGAATACTTCTGCCGCGAGGGCGACGAATTGTGGACCATGCAAAATGGACGGTTCATCGACTTCGCGGCTCGCGAGCTCGAAAAGATCGGCATGATAAGCCGCGAAGACGTGCTCGACGGGACGGTGGTGCGCGTGCCCAAGGCCTATCCCGCCTATTTTGGCGAGTACGCTGAATTCGGCAAGGTACGGGCTTATTTGGAGCACTTCTCGAATCTCTATCCCGTCGGTCGCAACGGCATGCATCGCTATAACAATCAGGATCATTCGATGCTTGCGGCCAACGGCGCGGTGACTTCCATCATCAATTGCGGACGCGGCAAGTCGGATATCTGGCAGACCAACGCGGAAGATGATTATCACGAGGAAATCGACGAGGTTGCCTGATGAGGTCTTGCCGGCGACTGACAAAAATTGTCAGTGAGTGACGAAAACTGCCGTAAGCGGCGCCAGTTGACGACGGTCCTATGTCAAACCGCCGCCCTCTCACAGCTAATATTGTATCAATTTCAATTAGTTACGCATTGATAGCGGCGTTGGCACAGCGCTTGCTACTTCCTCATCACCGGCGCGGGCCGTTGTTCGAATCAGAGTTTTCTTCGTGTTCATTTCAGGAGTTATCAATGCTTAAGCAAGTTCAAAAGGGTTTCACGCTCATCGAATTGATGATCGTGGTTGCGATCATCGGCATCTTGGCCGCCATCGCGATTCCCGCGTATCAGAATTACACCATTCGCGCGCAGATCACTGAAGGTTTGACCCTGGCCGACGGCTGGAAAACGGCGATTGCCGAATACTATGCCAACACCGGCAACTGGCCCCTCCAGACGAACCTGACAGGTACCTGTGTGTCGATCGGCAAGTATGAGAGTGCGATCACGGTCACGACTGGCGGCGTAGTTCTGATTACCTACGGCAATCAGGCCAACGTTAAGGTCAGCGGCTGCACTCTTTCGCTGGTTCCGTGGACCGATGCCAACAACGACGTGTTGTGGCAGTGCGGTTTCGCGACGGCCCCAGCCGGCACGGTAGCGACGGGTGGTGCAGTTGCCACGACCGTTTCTCCCCAGTACCTGCCGACCTCCTGCCACTCGTAATAGTGGCTTAGATTCCGAAGTGTGCAGCACTTCAGGAATGTTTGGTTAGAGGAAATCAGGAAGCCTCTCCCCACGGAGAGGCTTCTTTTTATGAGAGTCCTGGTTTTTGAGCCAGAGTTTTTGAGCCAGAGTTTTTGAGGAGAGCGAAAATGAATCGTCAAACACTGCAACGCGGTTTCACGCTGATCGAATTGATGATCGTGGTTGCGATCATCGGCATCTTGGCCGCCATTGCGATTCCCGCGTATCAGAATTACACCATTCGCGCGCAGATCACTGAAGGTTTGACCCTGGCCGACGGCTGGAAAACGGCGATTGCCGAATACTATGCCAACACCGGCAACTGGCCCGTCCAGACGAACCTGACAGGTACCTGTGTGTCGATCGGCAAGTATGAGAGTGCGATCACGGTCACGACCGGCGGCGTAGTTCTGATTACCTACGGCAATCAGGCCAACGTCAAGGTCAGCGGCTGCACTCTATCGCTGCTTCCGTATACCGACGCCAACAACGACGTGTTATGGCGCTGCGGTTTCGCGACGGCCCCCGCCGGCACGGTAGCGACGGGTGGGGCGGTTGCCACGACCGTTTCTCCCCAATACCTGCCCACGTCCTGTCATTCCTGAGCGGTTACCCCGTGCGGTGCCGCTGCCGCGGACCGCACAGTGGAAACACCGGCCCAACGAATCCTCTCCTTGCGGCCCCGCATCTGTAAAGTCGATACTGGGAACGAAATCACGCCGGGTGCGTCTGCCAATGTGCGACCATCCGCGTTGATTTGACAATTGATCGCCTGGCGACAGGTTGTAAACTAGAATTGTCTAGAAACCGGGATCTTCGCTAAGTTCATGAATGATAATGCAATAGCGGCCATCGGTAGCACCAGTCGGGTGGCCTTGGGCGGCCTCGCCCAGCGGCTCGTCCAAGACGGGTTGTTGGACGAATCGGCCATGCAGGATGCTATTGCCAAATCCAAAGAGAAACGCCTCAGCCTGGTAACCCATCTGGTCGCGGCGGGGCTGGCAACGGCCCGTGATATCGCCATTTCCGCGTCCAACGAATTCGGCGTTCCGCTGCTCGATCTGGACTCGGTCGCATTGGACATGGATGCGGTCCGCGCGGTGAGCGAAAAGCTCCTGCAGAAGCACCGTGTATTGCCGTTGATGAAGCGCGGCAAGCGGCTGTTCCTGGCCGTCGCCGATCCGACCAATTTGCACGCACTCGACGAGATCCGCTTTCAAACCTCGATGAGCATCGAGTTTGTCGTCGTCGAAGACGACAAACTGCAAATCGCAGTCAGCAAGGCGATCGATCAAGCCGAAGCGGTCATGCCGAGCTTGACCGACGACGATTTCGATCTCGAGAATCTCGAGGTCACCGGCGGCGACGAAGACCCGAACGCCGAAGCGCTGGGGCGAGACGATGTTGAAGACGCGCCGATCGTGCGCTTCGTGAACAAAATCTTGCTCGACGCGATCAAGAAAGGTGCCTCGGACATTCATTTCGAGCCCTACGAAAAGATGTTTCGCATTCGGACCCGCATTGACGGCGTTCTCAAGGAAGTCGCCTTGCCGCCGGTCCAATTGGCGGTAAAGATCGTCGCGCGCCTCAAAGTCATGTCGCGGCTCGACATTGCCGAGCGTCGCGTGCCGCAAGACGGCCGTATCAAAATGCGGCTGTCGAAGAATCGCGCCATCGATTTTCGCGTCAGCACTTGCCCGACGCTGTTCGGCGAAAAGGTGGTCACGCGTATTCTCGATCCCTCGAGCGCGATGTTGGGGATCGAGGCTTTGGGATATGAGCTGACTCAGCGTGAAACCTACCTTCGGTATCTCGCCAAGCCGCAAGGCATGATTTTGGTGACGGGTCCGACCGGCAGCGGCAAAACCGTATCGCTGTACACGGGGCTGAATATTCTCAATACCGAGGATTGCAACATCTCAACGGCCGAGGATCCGGCCGAAATCAACTTGCCGGGCATCAATCAGGTAAATGTGAACAACAAGGTCGGGCTCACATTTGCAGCCGCGCTGCGCGCCTTTCTCCGGCAAGACCCCGACGTCATCATGGTCGGCGAAATCCGCGACCTCGAGACCGCGGAAATTGCCATCAAGGCCGCGCAAACCGGCCACTTGGTGCTATCCACTTTGCACACGAATGACGCCCCTCAGACATTGACTCGTCTGGTTGACATGGGCGTGAAGCCCTATGCAATCGCGACCTCGGTGAGCCTCATCATCGCGCAGCGATTGGCGCGCAAGCTCTGCAGTAATTGCAAGCAGCCGATGGATATTCCGGCCGAGGCGTTGCGCAAGGAAGGATTCGAGGAATCGGACATCGCAAACGGCTTCAGAGTCTTCAAAGCAGTCGGCTGCAGCCAATGCACCGACGGTTATAAAGGCCGCATGGGCATCTATCAGGTCATGCCGGTTACGGAAACCATCGGCCGGATCATCATGGAAGGCGGCGGCGCCCTGAATATTGGCGACCAGGCGGCGAAAGACGGTATTTGGAATCTGCGCCGCTCCGGGCTGCAGAAGGTGAAAGACGGCGTGACCAGTTTGGAAGAAGTGAACAACGTCACGATCGAGTAGTTAACGCAAGGATCGACTTATGGCGATATCGGCAACCGCATCGAAGAAAGAAACCCAATTCCTATGGGAAGGCAAGGACAAGCGCGGCAACAAGGTGCGCGGCAAGTCGCTTGCAGCGAGCGAAGCGACCTTGCGCGCGGACCTGCGCCGCCAAGGAGTTGCCGCGACGCGCGTCAAGACGCAGGGCAGGTCCTTCCGCTCCGGCGGCAAGGTCTCGAACGAGGATATCGCGGTATTCAGCCGCCAGCTCGCCACCATGATGTCGGCCGGCATTCCCATGGTCCAGGCCTTCGAGATTATCGGCAACGGGCACGAAAAGCCCGCGATGCAGAAGTTGGTGCTCGACGTCAAAGCGAACATCGAGGGAGGCAGCACGCTGCATGAGTCGCTCGCGAAATTCCCGCTCTACTTCGACAGCTTGTTCGTCAACTTAGTCGAGGCCGGCGAGCAGGCGGGTGCTCTCGAGTCCTTGCTCGACAAGATCGCGACCTACAAGGAAAAAACCGAAGCCCTTAAGAAGAAGATCAAGAAGGCGCTGTTTTACCCGATTGCGGTCCTTTGCGTCGCGGTCATCGTCTCGATTATTTTGCTGATCTTCGTGATTCCGCAATTCGAAGAGCTGTTCAAAGGCTTTGGCGCCGATTTGCCCGCCTTTACCCAGATGGTCGTGAATCTATCCCGATTCGTACAGCATCAAGGCTGGTGGCTGGCATGCGTCATCGGCGGAAGCATCTATGCATTCTTTTATTTCCTGAAGCGCTCCAAGAGAATGCAGCTCACCTTTGATCGGATATTGCTCAAATTCCCCATCATCGGACCCATTCTGCAGAAGGCCGCCATCGCGCGCTTCGCGCGGACGCTGTCGACGATGTTCGCCGCCGGCGTGCCGCTGGTCGAGGCCATGCAATCCGTGGCCGGCGCCACGGGCAACATCGTTTACGAAGAAGCCGTGCTGCGCATGAAGGACGAGGTCGCGACCGGCCAGCGATTGCAGCGCGCCATGGAGAACACGGGGCTCTTCCCGAACATGGTGGTGCAGATGATCGCCGTGGGTGAGGAATCCGGGTCTCTCGACACAATGTCGGGCAAGGTCGCTGAATTTTACGAAGCCGAGGTTGACAATGCCGTCGACGGTATGTCGAGCCTCCTCGAGCCGCTGATCATGGCTGTGCTTGGCGTTCTGGTGGGCGGCATGGTGATCGCCATGTACCTGCCGATCTTCAAGCTTGGCCAAGTCGTCGGATAGAACGGTTGCCGGTGCGGCGCACGCCTAAGTTCTGCGCGTGCTGAACGACATCGCCACGCTCTATACCGTCAACCCCTTGCTGTTCACGGGGTCGGTATTTGTGCTTGGCCTCGTCGTGGGCAGCTTTCTCAACGTCGTCATCTACCGCCTGCCCATCATTCTGGAGCGCGAGTGGCAGGCCCAGGCCAGGGAGCTATTGCCTGCGGCCGACAGCTCCGCGACGACGATCACGGCTGCGTTGCTGGAGCGCTTCAGCTTGAGCACACCCCGCTCCGCCTGCCCCGACTGTAAGGCGCCGATCAAGGCATGGCAGAACATTCCGGTGATCAGTTGGCTCCTCCTGCGCGGGCGCTGCGCGGCTTGCAAGGCCAAGATCTCGCTGCGATATCCCCTGGTTGAACTCACCACCGGACTCTTGTCGGCCTGGGTCGCATGGCACTTCGGCTTCAGCGCCGCCGCAGCCTGCGCTTTGGGCGTAACCTGGGCTCTGATCGCGCTGACCGGCATCGATGTGGACCATCAGTTGCTGCCCGACAGCATCACCCTGCCGCTGTTGTGGACGGGCCTATTGGCGGCGGCGGTGATTGGCGCCCGCGCCGTCTCGCTCCCGGTGTCGGTGCGGGATGCCGTCATCGGCGCCGCCGCGGGGTATACGAGCCTCTGGCTGGTGTTCCACGCCTTTCGCTTGATCACCGGAAAGGAAGGCATGGGCTATGGCGATTTCAAGCTGTTCGCCGCCTTGGGCGCGTGGCTGGGGTGGAAAGTCTTGCCGCTGATCATTCTCCTGTCGGCCGGCACCGGTGCCGTTCTCGGCATCTTGATGATTCTGTTCAAGGGACGCGACCGCGCGGCTCCGATGCCCTTTGGTCCCTATCTCGCCACCGCCGGCTGGTTGGCGATGATGTACGGCGATGGGTTGATCGACGGCTATTTACGCATATCGGGCCTGCAGCATTGAGGCGTCTCTCCATCGGCCTGACGGGCGGCATCGCAAGCGGCAAGAGCACCGTCGCTCGGCGATTCTCGGAGCTCGGAGTTCCGGTGATCGATGCCGATGAATCGTCGCGTTCGGTGGTCGCGCCGGGCCAGCCCGGGCTTTCGCAAGTGGTCAAGACCTTCGGCAGCGAGGTTCTGAACGCGAAGGGCGCATTGGACCGGCAAGCCCTGCGCGACGTGATATTCGCCGACGAATCCAGGCGCCGGGATCTCGAGGCCATCCTCCATCCATTGATCCGCGCCGACATGGAGCGGCAGGCGGCATCGGCGATTGGACCTTATCTGGTGCTGGCGATTCCCTTACTGGTCGAAGGCGGCGCCACCGATCGGGTCGACCGGATTCTGGTCGTTGACGTGGACGAAGCGGTGCAGTTGGAGCGTCTGATGGCTCGCGATTCCCAAACCCTCGCGCAAGCCGGAGCGATTCTCGCGGCGCAGGCGAACCGGGCGAGCCGATTAAAGGCTGCCGACGATGTGCTGGTGAATGCAGGCACTGTTTCCGAATTGCGACAGGCGGTCGATCGTCTGCACCAGCGCTATTTGAGTCTCGCCGAGGTTTACCATGGCCCTTCTATGGGCTCAGAATAGGACCATGAACTCCTACCCCGAACCTTCGACCGATGCGGACCTCGAATTGGCCCCCGTGGCCTACGAGCTGCCGCTCAACGAGCGCATGCGGACGTTTCTGCGCCTAGAGTTCCTCTATACGCAAGCCAGTTATCACAGCGAACTCGACAACGCCTGGAGTTCTCGTGCGGCGGTATCGAGCCTGCTCGAGATACTTGCCATCACGGCACGCGGCGATTCGCGCAGCGATGTGCTCAAGGAGCTGGAGCGCCACGTCAATGTGCTCAAGGAATATCAGACCAAAACCGGTGTCGACCCCGGCCGGCTCCGCTCGCTGATGTCCAATTTGCTGAAGCTGCGCGAGGATTTATCGGCGGTCGGCGGCAATTTCATGGGACCGCTCCGGGATTCAGAGTTCTTGAGCGCCATCAAACACCGCAGCGCCATACCCGGGGGCACTTGCGATTTTGATCTGCCGGACTATTCCTATTGGCTCAGCCGTCCGGCGGAGGTTCGGGCCGCCGAATTCGACAGTTGGCTGGCGCTGCTTCGGCCGTTGTGCGACAGCATCGCTGAACTCTTGTGGCTGACTCGGCAAAACGCCAAACGCAAGGCCGAAATCGCGGCTGGGGGCATCTTCCAGCTGCAGTTTGACCGCGAGAACCCCTGCCAATTGGTCCGGGTGACCTTGCCGCCGGAAAGCGACTTATATCCCGAGATCAGCGGCAGCCAGCATCGCTGCACCATTCGGTTCTTGAAGTGGACCGACGGTACCAACCGTCCGGTTCACGTGGAAGTCGATGTACCCTTTCTTCTCACCTGCTGCTCTTGATTCGCACGGCCGCCATTGATGGCAGCCGCGGTGAAATGTCCGACTTGTCGGCGGCCGGTGGAATGGTCGGCGGAATCAGTCTATCGGCCGTTCTGCAGCGATCGCTGCCGGCTCATCGACTTGGGCGCCTGGTTCAGCGAGCAGCATAAGATTCCGGATGAGCCGCAAGAGGACGAACCGCTTGGCGCGCCGCATGGCGATGCCCCGGAGGATCCGTGAACCATGCAGCCTGAGTTCTGGCACGCGCGCTGGCGGCAGGATCAAATCCCGTTTCATCAACCGGCGGCCGATCGAAATCTGACGCTCCACTGGCCCACCCTTGGGGCTGCCGCCGGCAGCCGCGTCTTCGTGCCGTTGTGCGGAAAAAGCCTCGACATGCTGTGGCTGCGTGATCAGGGGCATCCCGTGGTCGGCGTCGAGCTGTCGTCCATCGCGCTCGAGGCGTTCTGCATGGAGAACGGCATCCCCGCTAGGCGGCGCGTGCAAGGCGGCTTCGACATCTACGAAGCCTCGAATCTTGAATTGTTCCGCGGCGATTTCTTTGCCCTGGCACCCGCCGACCTCAACGGCGCGGAGGCCGTATACGATCGGGCCGCTCTGATTTCCTGGAGCGAGGAGCTTCGGCTGCCCTATGCCCTGCACCTGGCCCGGCTGATGCGGGGCGGCACACCGATGCTTCTGGTGACCCTGGAATACCCGCAGTCGCAAAGGCCGGGGCCGCCTTTTTCAGTCAAGCGCGATGAGGTCGAGCGCCTCTACTCGCCGCACTTCGCGGTTCGCGAAATCGCACGGCAAGATATCTTGCAGAGCGAATCCAACATGCGCCTGCGCGGCGTCACCGAGCTCTACGAAGTCTGCTATCGGCTGCGCCGTCATGCCTGAATCCCGTACCTCCGGCGGCTGCTTGGTCCCCGCGCTCGTCGCCTGCGCGGTTGCCACCGCGCCCCACGCGGCGGAACTTACCATTGCACGGCTTTTCGATGCGCCGGCCCTGTCGGGTCCGTCCATTGCGGGATTGAAGATCTCGCCCGACGGCTCGCGCGTCACCTACCTTAAGGGCAACGCGGAAGACAAGGATCGCCTCGACCTGTGGGAGTACAACCTGCACGACGGGCACGCACGCGTTCTGGTGGACTCCAAACTGCTGGCGCCCGCCGGCGAGAAGCTATCGGACGAGGAACGGGGCCGGCGCGAACGCCAAAGAACGGCGGCCCTCTCCGGTATTTTGGAGTATTCCTTCGCCCCGTCGGGCCGCGCGCTGCTGTTTCCGCTCGCCGGCCGTCTGTATTACTACGACCTCGCCAAACCCGCGCAACAGGCGCTGACCGAGATCACCGCCTCGGATGGGGTTCTCGCGAACGGTTTTCTCACGGATGCCACCATCTCCCCGCACGGCAGCCGCGTGGCTTATGTGCGCGATCAGAATCTCTATGCCTTCGACCTCGCCACCCGCAAAGAAACGGCGCTCACCCAGGATGGCGGCGGTCCCATCAAGAACGGCATGGCGGAATTCATCGCGCAGGAGGAAATGGACCGCAGTACCGGCTACTGGTGGTCGCCGGATGACCGGCATATCGCGTTTGCCCGCGTCGATGAGAGCCCGGTAAAAGTCACGCAGCGCTTTGAAATCGCCGCGGACAATGTCGCCACCTTTGCGCAAAGATACCCGGCCGCGGGCGGAGCCAATGTACTGATTCGCGTGGGCGTCAGCGACCTTAAGTCGGGGGTCGTGACCTGGATCGACTTGGGGCAAGAGCAGGATATGTATCTCGCCCGCGTGAACTGGCTGCCGGACGGCAAGACGCTCGCCATTCAGCGGGAAAGCCGTGATCAGCGCCGCTTGGATCTTTTGTTTGCGGACTCAGGCACTGGTGCAAGCCGCGTCGTGCTCAGCGAAACCAGCAACAGCTGGATTGAGTTGAACGACGAGATCACCTTTCTCAAGAAATCGCCGGAGTTCATCTGGGCATCGGCTCGCGACGGTTATCAACACCTGTACCTGTACGACTATCAGGGGCGTTTGATCCGGCAGCTCACGGCCGGCCATTGGAACGTCGATGATTTTCGCGCACGCGCGATCAAGGGAGTCGACGAATCGCACCGGATGATCTACTTCACCGCCACCGAAAAGACCCCCATCGAGCGGCATTTGTACCGCACCTCGCTCGATACACGGGAGCCGCGGACGGTGTTTCGCATCTCCGGCGAGGATGGATCGCACAGCATTGCGATGTCGCGCGATATGCGCTTCTACGTCGACAATTTCAACAGCAGCACGCAACCGCCGCAGGTGAGCTTGCGCACTCTGGACGGCAAGCTCATCACTTATCTCTCCGAAAACCGCTTGAATGAGCAGCATCCGGATGCCCCCTATCTCGCCGACAACTCGATCCCGGAGTTCGGCACCTTCGCCGCCGCGGACGGACAGCTGCTGCAATACCGGCTGTTCAAGCCCGTCCATTTCGATCCCGGCAGGCGCTACCCGGCGATCGTCGACGTGTACGGCGGTCCCGGCGTAGAGCGGGTTCTCGATAACTGGACGGGCAGCTCCTTCACTCAAATCCTGACGCGCGCGGGCTACGTCGTTTTCCAGCTGGACAATCGCGGCAGCGGCTTTCGCGGCACCGCATTTCAAGCGCCCATTCACGGCAAGCTCGGCGAGATTGAAGTGGCTGACCAGGTGCAAGGTGCACGCTGGCTCGGCTCGCAAACCTACGTCGATCCTTCGCGCATCGGCGTATGGGGCTGGAGCTACGGCGGCTACATGACGCTCATGCTGATGTTCAAGGCGCCGGATGTGTTTCGCGCCGGCGTCTCCGGGGCTCCGGTCACCGACTGGACGCTTTACGATACTCATTACACGGAGCGCTATCTCGGCCGCCCATCCGATAACTCGGCGGGGTACGAGGCCAGTTCCGTATTACCCTACGCCGACGCCTTGCGCGGCAAGCTTCTGCTGATTCACGGCATGGCCGATGACAACGTGCTGTTTCTCAACAGCACCAAGCTCTATCGCCGGCTGCAGGACCTCGGCAAGCCGTTCGACACCATGGTGTACCCCGGAGCCAAGCACGGGTTGCTGCGGCAGCATGACGGCCGCCACGCCTATGCGGCGATTTTGCGGTTTTTCAATGACAGCATGCGCCCTTAAGCCTACGTGCCTGCCCAAGCCATCATGTTGCCGACGCTTGCCCGCAGCATCAATCCGCCGGCCCGCGCGCCGCGCAGCCATGCGTGGAGCGGCCGTTTGACCAAGCGCGGGATGGGCAACAGCCGGGTCCAGTAATGAATCGGGTATCGGTTCGAGAACGGCTCGATTCTGACCGCGGCGAAACGGGCGCGCTTCAGTGCAAACTCGAGACTCGCAGGCGAAAACACCTGCAGGTGCTCGATATCGATGATTGGCGAGCGCTCGCCCAGGATCCGCATCAGCCAGTGCCTGTAGTTGTGCGAGACGATCATCAATGCGCCGCCCGGCTTTAGAAGGCTCCGGGCGGCGCTCAGCAGTCCGTACGGGTCCCCGACGTGTTCGAGCGTTTGATTCGCAATGATGAGGCTGAAATGCGCCGTCGGAAATCGCGCCGGATCGAAGCTCTCGACGCGGATCAAGCTGCGCAGATCGGCCGCCGCCGAGTTCACGGCATCGCGCGAGGGCTCGATTCCGACCAATTCCTCGAAACCGAGCGAGCGTAGGTGCGGCAGAAGCGCGCCGTTGCCGGCGCCGATCTCGAGCGCGCTCGCACGATCCGGCAGATTCCCGGCCCAAAGAGCCAGCGCCTCGGCGTAGCTTGCAGCGGCGAAGCGTGCCTCGGCGTCGCTGTCGTAACCGGTTTCCGCATAGGCGCTTGCCAGAAAATCGGACGACGGAACGCGGGGCGCGTATAAGAGATCGCAGTTCGGGCACACCACCATGCGCAGGCTCATGTACTCCGGTTCCTTGCGCGACGCGTAGGACATGCCATCGATGCGGCCGGGATCGATACGCTCGCGGAAACGTTCGCGCGTATCATCGGTATTTCCGCATACCGGGCACGGGCGAGCGCTGCGATCTCGCAGCAGCCCCGCGACCTCGGTCACGGGCCGCCGACCTTGTGCGCCAGCACCGTGTAGCCCAAAGTATCCTCTGCCGATCCCGGATACTTGAGACCCAGATTGCCGAAAAATGCCGCCAGCGCGGCGATGGGCAACAGACAAAGTCCGAGCAAGCGCCACAGCGCCGCCGCGCCGCCTTTGCGGCCATGCCCCGCAAGCAGCAGCAGGACGTAGCCGAGCACCTTGTATCCCGCGACCGCCAATGCACCGCCCCGCGCGTATACGCGCACACCGCCGAATCCCGCCCGGGTCAAGAGGTGGGTCAGCCCGGAAGGCGTGTAGCGCCAGTAATCGTGAGGCACGAAGTGCCAACGCGCCGCAAACGGCACGGTGAGGATGAGCTGGCCGCCCCGCGCCAACGAGCGCGCCAGTTCGCGCAGAAACGGCTCCGGGTCGAGGACGTGCTCGAGAGTCTCGGTGCAGAGCACGGTGTCCGCCTCGCCGTCCGCGAGAGGTATTGCCGTGCCATGGTAGTAGCGCGTATCTGCCGCGCGGTAGCCGAACTGCGTCTCTGCATCGTCGATATCAACTGCGATATAGCGGGCGTGCGGCGGCAAGAGGTCGCGAAACGGCTGCGCGCCGCAGCCCACATCGGCGATCGTGCCCGCAACCTGCGGCAACAGCGCGGCGAGGTCACGCCAGATCGAGCCGAACTGCAAGTCGGCAAATCGGCGTAATGAGCCCTTGATTCGCGCCCCGTGGCCGTGTGCGCGCTGATGCGGCGGTGGACGAAAGCCTTCGCCCGCGCGCCGGCTGAGGTCCTCCCGCGGCAGCGACCAATCAGCCACTGCCGCCCGCTTTGCGAATCTCGCCGGCACGGATCAAGTGACGCCGGATGTAGCTTGGCCGCGCCTTCACCTCTTCGAATATCTTGGCGATGTACTCTCCGATCAGACTGATGGCAAAAATCGTAAATGATCCGAAAAACATGATTAGCAGCACCACGGTGGTAATGCCGTGCGGCGCGATTTGCGGGTAGAAAAGACGCGCGAGCAACTGCACAAGCCCAAGGAACGCCGAGATGATGACCAGCCCAATTCCGCTGAAAGTGAGCAAATCGAGCGGCGTGCGGCTGAAGGAGAGGATTCCCTTCTTCGCCCAACCGAAATTTTTCAGCATATTGTTGGTCGAGCGTCCGAACATGCGCTCGGGACGAGTGTACGGCACGCCCATTTGACGAAAGCCGACATACGCACGCAGCCCGCGCAAGAAAAGGTCGCGCTCCTCGCAAGCCAGCAGCCATTTCACGACGCGGCGGTCGATCAGCGAAAAGTCCCCGGCATCGTGCGGGATCGGTACCGAGGAGAAGAAGTCGAACACACGATAAAAGGCCTTATAGGCGATCTGCATGTACCAAGCCGCCTCGCGCTTGACGCGCACTCCGTACACGACGTCGCAACCGTCGCGCCATTTGGCAACGAACTCCGGAATCAGTTCGGGAGGATCCTGCAGGTCTCCGTCCATCAGTACCACCGCATTCTTGACGGCGAGTTCCATGCCGCTGCGAAACGCCGCCTGCGAACCGAAATTGCGCGAGTGGGTGATCCCGAGCACATGCGGATTGGCGGCGCTGATCGCGCGAATCACTTCCTCCGTATCGTCCGGACTGCCGTCATTCACAAAGATGATTTCATAGTCGATGTTCAGTTTCGCGAACATCTGTTCAAGGCGGCCCGCCATGATGGGAATGGCCTGGCTGTCCTTGTAGCAGGCGATGATCGCACTGACGCTGTAAACGCGGTCGAGCGCGCGTTTCTTGGACGCGCGTTCATACACCTTGACGTCTTCGAGTCCTGCGTACCAGCGCGCGGTGCGCGCCAGCCCTTCATCGAGCGCGATCTCGGCGCGCCACCCCAGCAAATCCATGGCGCGTGCCGGATTGGCATACCAATCCTTGACGTCCCACTCGCGGCCCGGCATGGTGGAGAACTCGGGCTCGGCGTCGAGCTGGAATTGCGACTTCGCGAGCCGCGCGAGTTCGCGGATCGTCGTCTTGCGGCCGCTGCCGATATTGAAGGAAGTGCCGTACTCATCCGGGCGAAGCTCGACCGCGGCGCACAGAAAGGCGCGAGTCACGTCATCGATATACACGAAATCTCGGGACGTCTCCGGATCGACGAAGGGGGGCAGGCGATGCTCGTGAGCTTCGGCGATCAGAGTGGGAATCAGCCGGGAACGATCCTCGAGCGGGCCGTAGACCGAATACAGCCGCAGATTCGCGCAGCGCAAGCCGCGATGGCGGCCGGAAAAATACACAAGACTGGCCGCGGCGTTCTTGGTCACCGCGTAATGGCTGTTCGGCGTGGGTGCGGCCGACTCCTGCGGAGCCGCCGACTCGGCGCCGTATTCCGACGAACTCCCGGCATGGATGTAGCAGTGCGCTCTCCGCTGCAGGAGCTGCTCGATGAGTTCCTGCTTGAAGACCACGTTTGTCTGGTACATCCGTTCGACGTCCTGTTCGAACGAATAGGCTCCATAGGCGACGCAATCAAACACGGTACCCGGCTGAACTCGATCCAATAAGCTCGAGATGTTGCCGCGCGCGAGTAAATCGACCGTGATGACGTGTTCCTCGCCGAACTCGGCGAGCCGCCACGCAGGATCCCGCGACGCGGTGCCAAAAACATCCGAACGCACATCGAGCACCGCTCGCATCAGATTGGCGCCGATGAATCCGCTGGCGCCCAGAATCAGAACGGGGCCATTCAATTCACGCGCCAGCGATGCGATCGAGTTCATGTGCAGAGTTGCGCCGCGGCGGCGCGTTGCGCGAGTCCCGTGAGTATCGCAGGCACGTCGAGCCCGCATTCATGCCGGTGCCAGACCTGCGAGCCGTAGCGTCCCGATGGATAGCCGCGCGCGTGCGCGTGCAAGAGAGCGGGCACCGGGCGGCCCAACAGCGCCAAAGAGTGCAGAAAGTGCTGACCGAATCCGCCCTGCGCGACATGTTCCTCGACGAGACCGAGCGCGGGCGCCGCCGACAGCGCATCGAGCACCTCCGCCGGCGGCTGGGCGGCCGCGCTCGCGCATATTTCGCTGACCACCCACACTTGAGGGCGCTCGGCCGCTGGACGATCCCGCGTCGCGCGCCACAGGCCGCCCGCGATGGGTCCGACCGCGATGATCACTCCGGCCTCGCCCGATTGCAGGCGACGCCAGGGAGCATAGGGAGGCAGCGTACTCTCGTCCTCGAGTTCGGAACGGCCGAGACGCAGATACGCGGGCTCAGCGCGCTCGCTCATGCTGCGCACCATCGGTTCGAGATCGGCGTCGAAGGCCGGAACATAGGCGCGCATTCCGGGCAGCGTGAGCAACACGCCGTAGTCCTCGAGCGCATGGTGAGTCGCCCCCATTGAGCCATAGGCGTAGCCGCCGCCATTGCCTACCAGCCGCACCGGCAAATGATTGATGCAGACGTCGTTGCGAATCTGCTCAAACGGCCGCGCGTAGCAGAAGGGTGCGATGCTGTACACCCAGGGCTTGCCCCCGGCCCGCGCCATGCCGGCCGCAACCGACACCATGTTTTGCTCGGAGACTCCGGCATTGATGAAGCGTGTCTTGAGTACCTTCTCGAGCGGTTCGAGCGCCATGAAGCCCAAGTCGCCCGTCAAAAAGAAGTACGGCTCGCGCGCCGCGAGTGCCACCATGGCCGCGCAGAAGGCATTCCTCATGCCGAATTCACCTGCGAATCGCGGGTACCGTCATCGATGCCCGTCTCCGTGTCCTCGAGCTCTCGCAATGCAGCCGCATACTGCTCGCTATTGAGCGGCAGGTAATGCCACTCCATGCGGTTTTCCATGAAGGACACGCCCTTGCCTTTCACAGTATGCAACACAATTAACGAGCCCGGATTGGCGCGCGCAGCAGCGACGATGGCAGCATGGTCATGTCCATCGACGTGCACCACCGGCAGCCCGAAACTTTGCAGGCGAACGCCGAGATTCTGCATCGAGGCAATGTCGTGCGTCGAACCGAAACCTTGAAGGCCATTGAGGTCGACGAACACGGTGAGGTTTGGCAGCTTGCGGTGTGCAAAGAATATCAGCGCTTCCCACATCGACCCTTCCTGCCATTCCCCATCGGACGTGAGGCAGTAAACGTGCCCGGGTTGCCCGCTCAGATGACGCGCCAGAGCAATACCCAATGCCACCGGAAAGCCGTGGCCCAAGCTACCGGTTGCGACCGGGATGCGATTGCTCCACCCCGGCACCGGATGGCCGGCGAGCAAAGTGCCGTCGGCATGAAAGGTTCCGAGATCGTCATCGCTGAGCAGCCCTAGGCTCCACAACGTGATGTACAGCGCGCCTGCAGAATGCCCCTTCGACAGGACGAAGTCGTCCGCGGGGCCCATCACCCGGTGATGTAGGGTGAGCATGACATCCAGCGCCGACAGGTTGCCTCCCAAGTGACCGATATGCTGCTCAAAGTGCATGCGCAGTAATCGACGCCGCGAGGTCCGTGCGAGTTCACGCAGGTCAACATCAGGGGAATGGTCAGTCGGCACGGAACACCCAACGATCATTCAGAACGTACGCAAGCGTGGCGATCGGAAATACCAGCATCGCCTGCGCGCCGTAGGCACCGAGACCAAGATGCGCCAATGCGCGCAGCCCCAAGACGTTACAGGCACAGAGGCACAGATACACCAAAATGAAGCGGGGTAATCGGCGCGGATCCACGGACTTAAACACCATTTTTCCATAACTCAGGAAATTAAATACAACTCCAGCCGTCATCGCAGCCGGTACAGCCAGAACATCGGGACAGCCCAAACCCGTCAGAGCGGCGAAGACGATGTAGGCGAACGCGGTATTCACGACGCCTGCGATCACAAAACGAGCGACTTTCGGCATCGATTTAGCGTTCATCGCGCTCACGGCAGGCCCCGTTCCAACATCAGCCCGATCGCGGGGTTGACGCACGCCTGATAGCTTATAGGTCCAAGCGGCAGCGGATGGGGCCGGCGCAGCAGGCGAGCGACGACTTGGTTGCCCAGCCGCGCCACATAGTGTTCCGGAAACTGACCGCAAGCTGCCCCGATCAACGTTGCTTGCAGATTGATCGGCCAGGACGGCAGCACGGCAGCTCGGGCAAATTCTTGAAATGGAGTAACCGCGCCGACCGCCAAGAACGACCCGAGCACCACCTTTTTACGCACAGTGCCCCCGCTCCGGGCGTCCCGTGACAGAGCGAGACACGCGGCTATGGCAAGCACCGTCAGGCTCGGAATCGAGCTGCGCATGACAAGGTCGTTTCCGGGACCGAAACTGACTAGCGGCATGAGCGCAAGTATCACGAGCGCCAGCACCACTTGGCTGGAGCGGCGAATCGCAAGGATGGCGAAACCGATGATGCCCGCCTCCAGTAGGAAAAACTGAGCCTGACGTAGAAGGTCCATCGCAATGTCGGCTACGCCAAGCCCACTGCCGCCCACGGTCCAGCTCCGCTGAATGCCGCCCGCATCGAGCGTGAGGTAGGCCGCCACCACAACTCCGACGACGAATGCCGGAGCCCACACACGTGGATCGAGCAGTTTCCAGGGGTGCTCGCGCACCATGGTGACTGCCGCTTTCCAGACGACAAATGGCAATATCCCGATCACCGCGAGCGGGCTCCAAAGCGCGACCGCCACCACGACTATTGGCAGTACGGAATCAAGGGGCGTACCACGCTGGTCCCTGCACAATAAGCCAATGGTGAGCCAGCCGCCAAGCGCATGATTCGGCGCCCAAAAAAGCTGTGTGGTCATTGACGGGTATTGGTAGCTGCCGGCCCACCATTCTAAATTTCTGGCGATGTCCCAGTGAGCGATGAAACGCGGCACATCCAAAAGGTTGCCGACAATGTCGAAACCGCTAAAGAGCACGACAACCGCCACCACCATCGCAACAACTGTCGCACGCGAGGGCATAAGGGAAAGTATCTGAAGCAAAAACAGCGTCGCACCCATGGCGGTCCATGCCGCCATGGCAAAGTGCGCAACCAGGACTCCGGCCCACTTGCCGACGAGCGCGGCCGGTAGGTAGTACCCGATTGGTGCGCGAAGAAGACTCTGCGCCCCGCCGCGTACTCCATATCCGACGGGCCATTCCCCGGCGACCAAGTCGTGCAACACCGCTTCCCGGATGTGCCAATCCGAATTTGTGAAGACCAGATGCCCGGTGCCGCCGAAAATTGCCCATCCGCACCCAACTGCAACCGCAACTATCAGCTGCAACCGGGTAATCGGCAGGCGCGCTCCGCCGATCGGTAGCCTGGCTACCAGTGGTCTAAGCGCGTAAGCCATGCAGGCAACCAACGGTACCGCCGCCCAGACCTCGAACCAGCCGACCAGGAAAATCCCCAGCGGCAGCACCAGGTACGCAATTGCCACCCGATCCAGCGGACTGAGCGTCGATGAAGCCGACGAATTCGCGTCTATTGAGCCGAACATTACGCAAAAACTACCAGATTATGTCTCCCGCTGCCGTGCGTATGTCTCGGAGCGGAAGGGGAGTCCAGGCATTAACGTTGGGCCTATTGTCGTTCTGCCACTAACACGACAACGGCGCTGAAATACTGCCTCAGCAACGGCACCCGTTCGAGCACGGGTTGCAAAAAATGCAGAATCTTTGCTAGCGGTGTCGGGAAAAAGAATGGAACAAATCCGGCGAAGCTGTGCTTTACAACTCTAAGCTGAGCGCTGTTGCACCAATCGCGAAGGAGCGCGGGCGCAAATGATTGCTCTTCATGTTTCACATGATACTCGGAATACTTCTCGATAAGCTTCAACACAGGGTTATCGCCATTAGGCTCAATGATCAGCATTCGCGAACTTATCTGAGCAGCATTTGCAATCGCAAGCTCGGGGTTCGCCAAGTGATGAAGCACGCCCCGGAAGATGACCAGGTCGTAGTGATTCTTTGGCAGAGAATTTGCGTCCAAAACGTCTGCAACGAAAAACGAAATCCCTGGATATGACTCTCTGGCTCTGGAAATGGCCCGCTCAGCCGGATCTAGACCGGAGATCGTTATGCTGGATCTGCGTTCCCGGAGATCATTCGTCGAGGTACCATCACCGCAGCCAATGTCGAGAACAGAGAGGTCCGAAGTCGAAATATTGTCGAGAACAGCTTTCTGCAGACGTTCATTTGCCACTCGCGACGAATAGCTCGGGCGAGTCGTGTACAAATAGCCGTCATTCTCGGCAACGTCCTCATCGAACGCTTTGACGTTGTCCTTGAGTGTCATCGTTCTTAATCCTCGCTTTTATCACCATCACAATAATCCCCGTCGCCACATAAGGTCGATCGCCGGGTTGTCGCACGCCTGATGGCCCTGAGGCCCGAGCGGCAGTGGATACGGTCGGCGCAATAGGTGAGCGACAGCTTGGCCGCTCAGCCGTGCCACGTAGTGTTCCGGATACCTACCGCAGGCCGCCCCTATCAGTGTTGCTTGAAAGTTAATCGGCCATGAACTTAAGCCGACGGCTCGGGCGAATTCCTGAAATGGAGTTACGGCACCCACTACCAGCATGCAGCCGAGTATGCATTTCTTGCGCAGCGCACTTGCATCCGAGTCTTTTCGGGATAGCGCCAGACACGCGCCAATTGCCAACACAGTCAAGCTCGGAATTGAAGTGCGCATGACAAGGTCATTTGCGGGACCGAAGCTGATCAGCGGCAAGAGTGCGAGAATCACCAACGCCAGCACCACTTGGCTGGAGCGGCGAATCGCGAGGATGGCGAAACCAATGAAGCCCGCTTCCAGCAGGAAAAACTGGGCTTGTCGCAGAAGATCCATGGTCACATCAGCGACTCCGCCCGCACCCATCGCCAAATTCCTGGGGATGCGGCCCGTATCGAGAGTGAGATACGCTGCGACCACCAGGCCTACTACGAGCGCTGGCGCCCATACGCGTGGATTAAGCGGGCCCCACGAACGGTCGTGCGACATGCTGGCAACAACTTTCCAGGCGACAAACGGAATAGTCCCGAGCGCCGCGAGCGGTGACCAAAGCGCGACCGCCACTACGACGATCGGTAGTACGGAATCGAGCGACCTACCGCGCTGGTCCCTGCTCAGCAAGCCGATGGTGAGCCAGCCGCCCAACGCATGATTCGGCACCCAGAACAACTGCGTGGTCATGGAGGAATATTGGTAGCTGCCTGCCCACCATTCCAAATGTTCCGCGATGTCCCAGTGGGCGACAAATCGTGGGACATCCAGCAGGTTACCGAGGATGTCAAAGCCGCTGAAGAGGACAACCACCGCCGCTGCCATTGTGAGGACACCCACGCGTGAAGGCATGAGCGAGAGTACCTGAAGCAGAAACAAGGTTGCGCCCGCGGCGGTCCACACCGCCATGGCCAGATGTGCCGTCGATAGTCCCACCCACTTACCGACCAGCGCCGCGGGCAGGTAGTACCCGAGCGGCGCCCGTAGAAGAGTCTCCTTGCCATCGAGGGTCCCATAGCCCACCGGCCATGGCGAGGCAACCAAGTCATGCAGCACCGCGTCGCGGATATGCCAATCGGAGTTTGCATAAAAGAAATGTCCGGTGCCCCCGAACACCGTCCAGCCGCACCCCACGGCAACCGCGACGCCGACCTGCAAAGGGGTGATCGGCAGCCGAGCCGCGCCAATGGGCAATGCCTCGACCAAGGGCTTAAGCGCGTAAACCACGCAGACCACCAGCGGCACCGCAGCCCATACCTCGAACCACCCAATCAGAAAAATGATGAGCGGCATCGCCACGTACGCGATCGCGATCCGGTCAAGCGGATCGAGGGAAGACGAGATCATCGCTTTGGAGGTTGCGCCCAACATTTTTCAAAAACTAGCAGATTATGTCTTGCCGTACCGGGCACAAGTCTCGCAAGCAAAATGCGGGGATTCGGGCTGATGACCCTAGGTTGGAGGGCGGCCATTGTGAGCGAACCTGCAAAATCACCAGGTGATTTCATTAACGCCGCTGGCGCCCAGCGCCCACGCGGTTTCGAGCGGCACGGCGCGGGCGTAGACCGGGATGGCGAGGGAGCTACAAAGGCCGAGCAACGCATCGGCCGTCAATTCGCAGCGCATGACGATGAAGTCTGCGCCTCGGCCGACGGCCAGGCCTCCGTCCACGGCACTCGCGCAGCTCACCCCGAAAAGTCGACCCTCGGATGAGGGCCGCCGCCGCCCCGAACGATCCGCCTTTTGGTCGCTGACTTCATAATAAGGCGATGAAGTCTGCGTCAGCCGTTCCGGCAATCGCAGCGCCGCGACGATGGGACGATCCGCCGGCAAGAGATCGGCGGCCGCGAGTTCATCCTGGCCGCACCAGCAGAGCTGCTGCCCGTCCAAGCCTCGCGGGCTGCCGCTGTAGCGCCGAATCACCCACACGTCGAGCAGGACCTCTCCGTAAGGGTAGGTATGGCGCAGCCGGATCAAAGGCCGGGGCAGGCCGATCTCGATGCCGATTTCCTCGCGCAATTCGCGCGCCAGCCCGGCCACCCGCGCCTCGCCCGGCTCGAGCTTGCCGCCGGGGAATTCCCATGCGCCGGCCAGGTGTTTTCCCGCCGGCCGCTGCGCGATCAGCACGCGCTCCTGTGCGTCGATCACGACGCCGGCGACGACGTGGATCACTGGGCGGGAAGCTCCGAGGTCAGGCGTTGGTGGGCTGCAGAGCGCCGTGACAATGCTTGTACTTCTTGCCGGAACCGCACGGACACATTTCATTGCGCCCCACCTTGGGCACCTGCCGCACGAACGGCGTCGCGGCCGGCGCGGCGGGGCGCGGTTCGGCTTCCAACGAATTGCCGCCGGCGGCGAAACCTCCGCGAGCCGCGGCGTCCTGTCCCGGGTCCGCGAACCCTTCGCCGCCTTGTATCGGCGAAATCGCCTCCGCATGCTGCATCTGCAGCGCGCGCGCGAGGCGCTGCTGGCGCTCGAGTTCTTCCCGTTCGATCTCCGCTTGGCTGCGTATTTGGATCTTCGAAACGCCCGTCACGGTATCGAACTTGATGCGATCCAACATGGCGGAGAACAATTCGAACGCCTCGCGCTTGTACTCTTGCTTCGGGTTCTTCTGCGCATAGCTGCGCAGGTAAATCCCCTGGCGCATATAGTCCATCGCGGCGAGATGCTCGCGCCAATGCTGGTCCAGGGTGCGAAGCATCACTTCCTTTTCGATGTAGCGCATCACCTGCGGGCCCACATTGACTTGCTTCTGCTCGTACGCCGCTTCGAGTGCCGCGACGATCTTGTTCTTCAAGATTGATCCATCGCCGGCTTCTTCCTCCTTGACCCAGGCGTCGATCGGCAGCAGCGCGCCAAAATCGTGCTGGATGGCCTGCGCCAACCCGGGTACGTCCCACTGTTCTTCGGGGATGCCGGCCGGCATGTACTGGTCCACCAACTGCGCAACCACGTCCTCGCGAACGCCTTTGATCGCCTCCGCAACGTCTTCCGCACCCATCAAATCGGTGCGCTGCTGATAGATTACGCGGCGCTGATCGTTGGCGACGTCGTCGTATTCAAGCAGCTGTTTGCGCGCATCGAAGTTGTGCTGCTCCACACGCCGCTGCGCCCGCTCGATTTGCCGCGTGAGCATGCCGCTCTCGATGGCCTCGCCCGCTTTCATGCCGACCCGGGTCATGAGCGCCTTCATGCGGGTGGGGTCGCCGAAGATGCGCATCAGGTTGTCTTCCAGCGACAGATAAAACCGGCTCGAACCCGGATCGCCCTGGCGCCCGGAGCGGCCGCGCAATTGATTGTCGATGCGCCTCGACTCATGGCGCTCGGTGCCGACGATGTGCAGGCCGCCGGCGGCGAGCACTTGCTCGTGCCGCTTCTGCCACTCATCATGGATGTTCTTGAGCTCGAGTTCGTTGGGATTCGCGATGGCGTCGATCTGCGTTTGCGGACTGCCGCCGAGAACGATGTCGGTACCGCGGCCCGCCATGTTGGTGGCGATTGTAACCGCGCTCGGCCGGCCCGCCTCGGCCACGATGTGTGCTTCGCGTTCGTGCTGCTTTGCATTCAGCACCTCGTGCGGGATCTTCGCATCCACCAGCAACTTCGCCAGCCGCTCCGACGTCTCGATCGAGGTCGTGCCGACCAGCACCGGCTGGCCGCGTTTCACGCAGTCTTGGATATCCTCGAGAATCGCCTGAAACTTGTCCTGCTCGGAGAGGAACACGAGATCTGAATTGTCTTTACGGATCATGGGCTTGTGAGTCGGGATGACCACGACTTCAAGGCCGTAGATCTGCTGGAACTCGAACGCTTCGGTGTCGGCCGTGCCGGTCATGCCCGAGAGTTTCGAGTACAGCCTGAAATAATTCTGGAAGGTGATCGACGCGACGGTCTGGTTTTCCTCGCGGACCTTGACGCTTTCCTTCGCCTCGACGGCTTGGTGCAAACCATCCGACCAGCGCCGTCCGGGCATGGTGCGGCCCGTGAACTCATCGACGATGATGACCTCGCCCTCGCGCACGATGTACTCGACATCGCGCTTGTACAGGGCGTGCGCCCGCAGCGCCGCGTTCAAGTGATGCATCAGACGGATATTGGTGGCGTCGTAGAGGCTCTCGCCGTCGCGCAACAGTCCGATCTCCGCCATCAATTCCTCGACCTTCTGATGGCCGTCTTCGGTGAGCGTCGCCTGCTTGGTTTTTTCATCGACCGCATAGTCGCCCGGGCCGTTCTCTTCCTTCTGCCGGGTCAAGCGTGGAATCAAGGTGTTGATCTTGATATAAAGCTCGGTGCTTTCCTCGGCAGGGCCGGAGATGATCAGCGGCGTACGCGCCTCGTCGATCAAAATCGAATCGACTTCATCGACGATGGCGAACGACAACTTGCGCTGGACGCGATCCTCGAGGCGAAACGCGAGGTTGTCGCGCAAGTAGTCAAAGCCGAATTCATTGTTGGTGCCGTAGGTGATGTCGCAGGCATAGGCGGCGCGCTTCTGATCCTGCCCCTGGGCGTTCTTGATGACGCCGACTTCCATCCCGAGAAAGCGGAACACGGGGCCCATCCACTCCGAGTCGCGTTGCGCCAGATATTCGTTGACCGTGACGACATGCACGCCATCGCCGGAGAGGGCGTTCAAGTACGCGGGCAGCGTCGCCATCAGGGTCTTGCCCTCGCCGGTGCGCATTTCAGCGATCTTGCCGGAATGCAGCGCAAGGCCGCCGATCAGCTGGACGTCGAAATGCCTGAGCCCGAGCTTGCGGCGCGACGCCTCGCGCACCAGAGCGAATGCCTCGGGCACGAGCTCGTCAAGCGGCGTTCCGGCTGCAAAGCGCGCCTTGAGTTCGCGTGTCTTCTCGGGAAATTGCTCATCGGTCAAAGCACCGATGCTGCCCTCCAAGCCATTAACCGCGGCGACCGTACGGCTCAGCTCCTTCACGAGGCGCTGATTGCGGCTGCCGAAAACTTGCGTCAAAAGCTTCCACACGCGGGGGAGTCCTTAAAAAAAGGGGTATTGTACGGATAGACCGGAAAGTCGGGAAATCGTTTCGCGGGCGGACCTGGGCTTAAGCCGGCCGAAAGCCCCGGACGCCTGGCCGGGCCTTTAGCGATCCTCGCCGATGAACCTCAACGGATCGACCTGCGAGCCGTTCTTGAGCACTTCGAAATGCAGATGCGGGCCGGTCGAATGGCCGGTCGATCCCATCAACGCCACTTCTTGACCCTTGCGCACCATGTCGCCCTGCTTCACCAGCAGCTTCTCGTTATGGCAGTAGCGGGTGGCGAGGCCATTGCCGTGATTGATCTCCACCATTTGACCGTATCCAGCACGCTCGCCGGCGTAGGTCACGAGGCCCGCCGCCACCGATGACACCGTGGTGCCTTCGGGCCCCGCAAAATCGAGACCCTTATGGACCGCTGAATAGCCCGTAAAGGGATCGGCGCGCCGTCCAAAATACGAGGAAATCCACCCTTCCTGCACCGGCCGGCCTTCGGGGTAAACCTGCTTGTTCAGCTCGCGCGTCAGGATCAGGTTCTCGAGCACTCCCAACTGCTGCTCGCGGCTCGAGAGTTGGCTCTGCAGATCGTCGACCATGGCGGTTAAATTCGGGATCTGCGCCGGCTGACCATCCGCGCTCTCGCCGCCCAACGCCGGGGGATTGCCGAAATCGAACTCACCGTCATCGAGATTCGCCATACGCGTCAGGCGTTTGCCTAACGCATCCAGACGAATCACATTGGCATTCATTTGTCCGACACGCATCGCCAACGCATTGACCTTTTCCTGCAGCGAGCGGCGAACATCTTCAATTTGACCCTGCTCGCGTAAAAGATCGGCCGACCAGCTACCCAACTGATCGATGGGATTTGCCCCGTGATGGTGCACACCGAGGCTGACTCCGATTGAAAATGCACCCCCGACGATTCCAAACACCACAGCCACCGCAGCGGCCACGACCACGGGATGGCGCAAGTCCAATTGCTTGACGCGCCCCGTCTTTCGGCCGACAAAGATCACGTTCATAAGGTGTATGGTTCCGAGACCGTCATTCTGCGCGGACCCCGTGGCTGGGCGAGCAAGGGGGTAAACTATGCAGAATAAGGTGCCCCAAAACAAGGAAATTAAGCACGCTTTGACAACCGTTAGGCAAGACCCCTACTCGTGCTGCAGTGCGAAACTCTAGAACTATCAAAGAGTTACTGGCGGGAGGTAACAAGCGACTTACCGCCCTCAAGTCTAAAACGCGCGAGCGATCCCTAGTCTTGACGCACGTCTGTGCCGCTCTTCCGCCGCAACTTGCGGCAAGCATCGTGACCGCCGGCATCGAGCTTGGACAGCTCACCATCGGCGTCGTCGGCGCCTCTTGGGCCTCGAGGCTACGCTACCTCACCGATACGCTGCGCAAGAGAGTCGGCGAGTCGATGAGCGTCGAGATCCAGCGTGTACGCATCAAGGTCGTACCGCCGCCTCCGTAGCCGCCGTCGCCGTCTTTGTGCTGCCGGTCACACCCTTTACCTGGTTCGGCATTCCCCGGTGGTTTATTCTTCCGTCCCCACACGCAAAAGACACGGCATGAAATCATCGACCGCCGGCCATCCTTTGTTGGCTAATGCTGTTGCGTTGCATCAGGCCGGTCACACGGCCGAGGCTTCCAAAATCTACGAACAAATCATCGCGCAAGCGCCGCGTCAATTTGATGCAACGCATTTGCTCGGTGTCATTGCCCTGCAAGACGGCCGATTCGAACAAGCGCAGCGCTTGATTACGGCGGCATTGAAAATAAATCCAAGTGACCCTTCGGCGAATAGCAACCTGGGTACTGTTTATTTGCGGCGCGGCGAACTCGATGCGGCTTATGACCAGTTTAAGCGTGCGGTGAAGTTGCAACCGGAATCGGTCGGTTCGCAGACCAATCTCGGAATGGTGCTGCGTCAGTTGGATCGATCAGGCGAGGCGCTGGCACCGCTCAAGCGCGCCTACTCCATGGATCCTGAATCGGCGACCGTCTGCAATTTGCTGGGCGCGTGTTTGTTGGACACGGGAGACGCGGTTGCCGCCGTGAAATTCTTTGAGGCGGCCTCGCGCGCCGAACCCGGCAATCCCGACGGCTGGGCCAATTTGGCGGTTGCGCTGAATAGCACCGGTGAACGCGAACGCAGCCTCGAATGCGCAAGCAAAGCGGTGGCGATGAATCCTAGCTCGTCGGCCGCTTTGGCATCGCTCGCCGCCGTTCAATTCGAGAAAGGCGAGGTGGAAACCGCGATCGCGACCTACCGAGAAGCTGTGGCGCTGCCGAACCCCTCCACGCAAACGCACTGCGCAATGGCAAATGCGCTCATGGCAAGCGGCCTCAACGATGAGGCCATAGATCACCTTCGGCAAGCCATAGCGATAGACGGCAATTATGCGATTGCCCGCTGGAAGCTCGCCATGGCGCAAATCCAGCCCATCTACCGGGACGAAGCCGAGATCGAGAAATCGCGCATTGCCTTTTCCAAATCCTTAAACGATCTCAAGACCTGGTTTCAGGCGGCGCCGCGCACCGAGGCGTATACGGCGGTGGCATCGAACCAGCCGTTCTTTGTCGCCTACCAGCCGTACAACAACAGAGATCTCCTGAGTCAGTACGGCAAGCTATGCGTCGAATGGATGGCATCCATGCCGTCCGATCGCTCGGTGGCGAAGAGCAAGCGGCTCGGCAACAAAATGCGCATCGGCATCGCCGGAGCTCATGTCCGGGACAGTTCAGTATGGAACGCGATCACCAAGGGGTGGATCCGGCATTTGGATAAATCCCGCTTCGAAATCTATTTGTTCCATTTGGGCACCCTGAGCGACGAGGAGACCCTGCGCGCGCGGGGAGACGTGGCCCATTTTGAAGATAGTCCGAAAAACTTGCAGGCCTGGGTCCAAGCGATCAGCGAAGCGAATTTAGATGCCCTGATCTACCCTGAAATCGGCATGCATCCGTTGACGACGCAACTCGCATCCCTGCGGCTGGCTCCGGTTCAAGCGGCCACGTGGGGGCATCCAGAGACCACCGGGTTGCCGAGCATGGATTTGTATCTCTCCGCAGATGGATTGGAGCCGGCGGAGGCCCAGGGAAACTACAGCGAAAAGCTGGTACGTCTGCCCAATTTGGGGGTATGTAGCGATCCTTTGACCCCGTCGATCGCGATGCCTGATTTAAGGTCGCTCGGATTGCCGAGCGATCAGCCTTTGCTTCTTTGCCCCGGAACGCCCTTCAAATATTCACCCCTGCATGACCAGGTCTGGGCGCGCATCGCCAAGGGATTGCCGACGGGTACTGCCGGCCGGCTTTGGTCGCGCATCACCAAGCGCGGGTCTGCGGGAAGCGGCGGTAGGCTGGTGTTTTTTCGCAGCGCCAGCCGATCGATGGACAGCTTGTTCGAGCAGCGTCTGCGCAGAGCGTTCGACCGCGAGAGAGTTGCTTTCGATGCCCATGTCTCAATCATCCCGAATCTTCCGCGAGCCCAATTTTTCGGCCTGCTGCAGCACTCCGCGCTGATGTTGGACACCTTGGTGTTTTCCGGATACAACACGGCACTGCAGGCCATAGAATGCGGTCTACCGGTGCTCGCGCGTGAGGGCGATTTCATGCGAGGCCGTCTCGCCAGCGGCATCATGCGCCGCATGGGGCTCCCCGAACTCGTCGCAACCACTGACGAAGCCTTCATCGAGATGGCGATTCGCTTGGCGGCGGATTCTGCGAAACGAAAGGATTTGCGCCTCGAGATCGAGAGTCGGCGCCACATCCTGTTTGCCGACATCGAGCCGGTGCGCGCGCTCGAAGGCTGCCTGACCGAGGCGATCTCACAAAGCCGTCCCAGATGAGCGGTGCGCACGACCAGGCCGTCCTTCGAGACAAGGACTTGATCGCGAAAGCCGCGGCACTGCATCAGGCCGGAGAACTCGACGCGGCGGCAGAGATCTACCGAGAGGTCCTCGCGCTCTCGCCGCAGAATTTCGATGCCACTCATTTGCTCGGAGTGGTCGCGCTTCAGCAAGGAAAATACGCTGTGGCGCAGCGCCTGATAAACGCCGCTCTGGTCATGCGTCCGAATGACGCGGCCGCCATGGTCAATCTCGGCATCAGCTATCTTAGGGACGGTCAGCTCGAGCCGGCGCGGCAATGGTTCGAGATCGCGGTCAAGTGCCAACCCGATTCTCCGATCGCGCTCACCAATGCTGCGGAAGTGCTGTACCACATGGGCCGCTACGGCGACGCCATACCGTTGCTGCAGAAGGCGTGCACCCTCGACCCCTCCTCCTACGGGGCTCACAACTTGCTCGGCGCCTGCCTCATGAAGACGGGGAACGAGCGCGCGCGCGCCTGTGTCGACAGAGCCGCAGGGCTGCAACCGAGTTCACCGGCCGCGCTCAACGCACTTGCCAAGGCGGCGCAGTTCGATCAGGGACGAATCGGCGAGTCCATCGACAGCTTTCGGCGCGGCCTCTCGCTCGCCGCGCCATCCGTCGAGATGATTCTGTCGTACACGAATGCGCTGCTGGCAAATGGGCTCAACGAAGCGGCCGTCGAGCAGCTCAAACGCGCCTTGGTGCTCGACGGGAAGAGCCTGACCGTCCGCTGGGCCCTCGCGCTGGCGCCGCTCAAGGCGGTTTATGAAACCGAGTCCGAAGTCGCGGCGTCGCGGACGGCGTTCGGTAAATGCCTTGACGACATCAAGTCTTGGTACGAACTCACGCCGGCGATCGAAGCGCCCTACAACACGGTTGGGACCGTTCAGCCGTTCGCGCTGGCCTATCAAAACTACAACAATCGAGATTTGCTGAAACGCTACGGCGCCTTATGCGCCGCCTTCATGTCGACACTGCCGAAGCGGATGCCGGGGGCCGGGTCTGCTCCCAGGGACTCGGCCGGCCGGCCGGCCGGCCGGAAGTTGCGTCTCGGCGTCGTCTCGGCGCATATCCGGGAGCATTCGATTTGGATCGCGGTGACCAAAGGGTGGCTGCAGCAACTCGACCGCGGCAAGTTCGAGATCCTGGTTTTTCACCTGCATCGCATCGTGGACGGGGAGACCGAAGCCCTGATGCGCTCGGTGGATCATTTCGACAATCAGACCAAGGATTTGGCGGGCTGGGTCGAGTGCATAGCGGAGCGCGAACTCGATGTCATTCTCTATCCAGAGATTGGCAGCGACTCGCTCACCTTGAAACTCGCGTCTCTGCGATTGGCCCCGGTCCAGGCCGTCACCTGGGGACATCCCGAGACCAGCGGGTTACCCACGATCGATCTATATTTCTCTGCGCAGGCGTTCGAGCCGGTCAGCGCGGCACAGAACAACTACAGCGAGAAGCTCGTGACGCTGCCTCACTTGAGCGTCTACGTGGAGCCTCTTGCACTGCCCTTCACCGATCCGGACCTCTTATCGCTGAAGCTTCCGGCGGAGCAGTCCTTACTGCTCTGCCCCGGCCAGCCGTTCAAATATGCACCCCAATATGACGACGTCTGGGTGCAGATCGCCAAGGGCCTGCAAAGGAAATCCCTTTTCCGCAAGAGCAGCGCCGGGCGGCTGGTATTCTTCCGCAGCCAAAACGACACGTTGGATCGCACCCTGGAGCAACGGTTGCGCGCGGCCTTCGCCCGCGGCGGAATCGATTTCGATGCGCACGCGAGCATTATTCCCTTCCTCGACCATCCGCGCTTTTTCGGATTGATGCGCCGCTCATCGCTGATGTTGGACACCTTGGGCTTTTCGGGCTTTAACACGGCGCTGCAGGGAATCGAGTGCGACCTGCCGGTGCTTGCGTTCGAGGGCGACTTTATGCGCGGCCGGCTCGCGAGCGGAATCCTGCGCGAGCTCGAGTTGCCCGAGCTCGTGGCGGCGGGCACGGATGACTTCGTGCATAAGGCCGTGACGCTGGCCAAAAATCCCGAAAAATTGCGTGAGCTGAAATCGAAGATCATCGAGCGCCGAGACAGACTGTTTCGCAACTTGATTCCCGTTCGCGCATTGGAGCGCTGCTTGATCGACGCGTGTGCGGCATCGCACAATTCGCCGTAGCATGGCGCCAACCCCTCCTTCCGAAATCGCACCGCAATATTCCGGCGGCTCGCGATGGGGTGCGCTGACTTTGTGTCTGCTGTGCTTCGCGACTTGGGCGTTAGTCCACGAGTATCAAGGTATATTTCATGACGCCGTTCTTTACACTCTGCAGGCGCTGGCGCGCCTCGACCCCGGAGCCCTGTCGCAAGACGTATTCCTGCGCTTCGGATCGCAGGATCGATTCACGATTTTCAGCCCCCTCTATGCCGGCACCATCCATCTGGTAGGGGCGGAACGCGCGGCGGCGGCACTGACCCTGGCATTTCAGCTCGCGCTCTTCGCCGGCGCGTGGGCGTTGGCGCGTAGCGTCATGCCGCGGGCCTTGGCGCTTCTCGGTGTGCTGATTCTGATCGCGGTGCCCGGATATTACGGTCCGGATCGGGTCTTCAGCTGTGTCGAGGCGTTCATGACTCCCCGAATGGCGGCGGAGGCGCTGGTGCTCGGCGGCATCGCCGGCGCGCTTTGTGAGCGGCGGCTCCTTGCCGCGCTGCTCATCGGCGCCGCGGCGTTGCTCCACCCCATCATGGCCGCCGCGGGGATTGCCGCGTTGCTGGCTATGTACGTGGCGCTACCCTACCCGCGAAGGGCGCTCAAGCTCGCCATCGCGATCGCCGCCGCTCTCGCGGTGGCAGCCTTTGCGATGCCTGCCGGCAGCGCCTGGGGCCGGTTCGATGAAGCCTGGTGGACGTTGATCAGAGATCGAAGTCCGTACCTGTTCCTGTCGCATTGGACACTGGATGACTGGGCGCGAGTTGCGGTCACTCTCGCGACCTTATGGATCGGCGGAATCATTCTGCCGGACGCGAAGGCCCGAGTCCTGTGCCGCGCGGCGGCGCTGACGACCGTCGGCGGCATCGCGCTCACCGGCTTTGCCTGCGATCTCTTGCATTGGGTGTTGCTCACTCAGTTGCAGCCTTGGCGCTGGCAATGGCTGGGGACGGCCGCGGCCGCTGTCACGCTGCCCGCAATCATTCGCGCGGGGTGGCAGTCCGCCGACTTGGGCCGCACCACGACGCTGCTGTTGCTGGCAGCGTGGATTTTCGCATGGAACTCTTATGCGCTGGCAAGCGCGGCGGCGGCCGTTGGCTCGCTGGCATTCATGCGCCGCTGCACGGCCCGCGAGGCGCGGCTGCTGTTCTTCGGCGCGTGCGGCATGCTGGCTCTTGCCATCGCGTGGCGCGTCGCGTCCAACCTCGAATTCACCGACGCACACTACCTCGACCTCAACATTCCCTTAAGAATCCGCCAGGCCATGAGTTTTGCGCGCGACGGCAGCGCCCCCGCCGCCCTCTTGGCGCTGGCGTGGTGGCTGGCCCTCGAAGCTCGGGGACGGGCGGCGTCGATGACTCTGATGCTGCTCGCAGCGGCGGCTGCCTCAGGATGCCTGTGGCTCGCACCGCAGGCGTGGGCAAGTTGGACGGCCCGGGAATATCCCCCGCCACGGGTTCAAGAGTTCGCGCCGTTTCGCGATCTTGTGCCGCGCGGGGCGGAGGTCTTCTGGGCTGAGTCTCCTCTTGGAACCTGGCTGATCCTGGACCGGCCGAGTTATCTTTCGGTGGCTCAAACCTCCGGAATGGTCTTCTCCCGCCCGGCGGCCCTGGAGATGCGGCGGCGCGCGTTTGCTTTGAGTTCGGCATTCTCACCGCAAGCGTTCTTGAGCTTTGCAGCCGGAGGAAGCATGAATGTGTCGCCCCGGCAACTTGAGCAAGCTTGCGGGACCGGCGAGTTCCCGTACCTCGTGACCGGCGCCGTCCTGGATGCGGCGCCCGTTGCCGCGGTGCCTTCGCACTTCGGCCCGGCGGCAAAGAGCATCAAGCTCTATCGCTGTCCGGCTCGCGGCGATTAGGCCCGGGCGGCGGCCGCCGCGACATACGAGATCGGCGCCTCGGCCAAGCTCTCGAAAGTAACTTCTTCCCAGGCGCTCGCGGTGCTGATCAGCGCACGCAGCAATTTGTTGTTGAGCGCATGACCTGACTTGTAGCCGCTGAATTCGCCGATCAGGCTGTGCCCGAGCAGATACAGGTCGCCGATCGCATCGAGAATCTTGTGCTTCACGAACTCGTCTTCGTAGCGCAATCCATCCTCGTTCAACACGCGGTAATCGTCGAGCACGATGGCATTGTCCATGTTGCCGCCGAGCGCCAAATTGCGCGCCCGCAGGCTCTCGAGGTCGCGCATGAAGCCGAAGGTGCGCGCGCGGCTCACCTCGCGCAAAAACGAGGTGGTTGAGAAATCCATCGACGCGACTTGCGAATGCTTCTTGAACGTCGGGTGATTGAATTCGATTTCGAAATTTACCTTGAAGCCGTCGTACGGATCGAAGCGCGCCCACTTGTCGCCGTCAGCGACTTGCAGACTCTCGAGGATCCGGATGAAGCGCTTCGGCGCCTTTTGCTCCTCGATGCCCGCCGATTGAATCAAGAAAACGAAGGGGCCGGCGCTGCCGTCCATGATCGGCACTTCCCCCGCGGAGAGTTCCACCAGCGCGTTGTCGACACCTAAGCCCGCCAACGCGGACAAGAGATGCTCGACGGTTGAAATCTTGACCTCGCCGCTATGCAGAGTCGTACCCATCATGGTGTCGCCGACATTCTGGGCATGCGCTTTGATATCCACCGGATGACTCAAATCGATGCGGCGAAACACGATGCCGGTATCCGGCGCCGCCGGACGCAAGGTCATGAGGACTTTCTTACCCGTGTGTAAACCCACCCCCGTGGCACGTATCGAATTTTTCAATGTTCGTTGATTCAACATCTAGGGAACCCAAGCTCTAGGAACTATGTTAACTACCGGCAAAGGTACCACAGGCCGGCGCGCTTGCACGAGGCCCGAGGACCCTTCAATCCGGCGCCCTTGAGAACTTTTAGTTCCGCGGGCGCCAAGGTTTGAATTGTCAAGATGTGTGAATTAGTCAGCTTGCCGCCGCAAGAACGCCGGAATATCGAGCAAGTCCTCCGACGCCATTTCCGGCCGCATGCCGTCGCCCACTGCCCGTTGGCGCTGCACCGTCGGCTTATCCAGGATAGCGTAGTCGGTCGGGGCCATGGCGGACTTGTGGCGCACCACGCGCATGGTCGGAGGCGGCGCCATTACCGCGGCGGCCGCGGTCGGATGCGGCAGCGCCCGCGCCACCGGCTTGCCCAGGCCCGTGGCCACCACGGTGACCCGGATCTGATTGGCCATGTCCGGATCGATGACGGTGCCCACCACCACGGTGGCATCGTCCGACGCGAACTGCTTGATGACATTGCCGACTTCTTGGAATTCCCCGATGGACAGATCCATGCCGGCGGTGACGTTCACCAAAATGCCCTGCGCGCCGGAAAGATTGATGTCCTCCAGCAAGGGGCTCGAGATGGCCGCCTCGGCCGCTTCACGCGCGCGGTCCTCTCCCGACGCCGCGCCGGAACCCATCATGGCCATGCCGGTTTCGGACATCACGGTGCGCACGTCGGCAAAGTCGACATTGATCAAACCCGGCCGGGTGATCAATTCGGCGATGCCTTGAACGGCGCCCTGCAGCACGGTGTTCGCCGCCTTGAACGCGTCGAGCAGCGTCGTGTTGCTGCCGAGCACCGACAGCAGTTTCTGATTCGGGATCGTGATCAGCGAGTCCACATACTTGGAAAGCTCCAACATGCCCTGATCGGCGACGCGCGAGCGCTTGTTGCCTTCCATTTCGAACGGCCGGGTGACGACGGCCACCGTCAGGATGCCGAGTTCCTTGGCCACCTGCGCAACCACCGGAGCCGCGCCGGTACCGGTGCCTCCGCCCATGCCGGCGGTGATGAACAACATGTCGCATCCCTCGATGAGTTCGATGATGCGGTCGCGATCTTCCATCGCCGCTTGACGGCCCACTTCGGGATCGGCGCCCGCGCCCAGCCCCTTGGTGATATTGCAGCCGATCTGCAGGGCGGTGCGCACCTTGGAGTGCTTCAGCGCCTGCGCATCGGTGTTGATGCAGATGAAATCCACGCCTTCGAGGCCGGCGAGAACCATGTGCGAGACCGCGTTGCCGCCGCCGCCGCCCACGCCCAGCACCTTGATGACGGCGCTCTGACTGTACGAGTCCATTAATTCAAACATTCGCGTTCTCCTGTCGGTTGAATCAAATCAAATTCTTATCAATCAAAAATTACCTTGAAACCAGGCTTTCATTCGTTCAAAAATCGACCTCATGCCGCCCGCGAGCAGCGGCGCTTCCGTGCGCTGTGCGTCCAAATTGCTTTTCGCATACAGCAGCAATCCGACGCCGGTGGCGTGAATCGGATTGCTCACCACGTCCACGAGTCCGCTGACGTACTGCGGCACGCCGAGCCGCACCGGCATGTGAAACACCTCTTCGGCGAGTTCGATGGCGCCTTCCATCTTGGCGCTGCCGCCGGTGAGCACAATGCCGGTCGCGACCGATTCCTCGAGCCCCGCTCGGCGCAGTTCATCGCGAATCAAGCCGAATAATTCCTCGTAGCGCGGCTCGACGATTTCGGCGAGCGTTTGGCGCGCCAGGCGCCGCGGCGGGCGATCGCCGACGCTCGGCACTTCGATGGTCTCGTCGGGATTCGCCAATTGCGACAGCGCACAGGCGTACTTGACCTTGATGTCCTCGGCATACTGCGTCGGCGTGCGCATCGAGACCGCGATATCATTCGTCACCTGATCGCCGGCGATCGGAATCACCGCCGTGTGGCGGATCGCGCCGCCGCCGAATACCGCGATGTCCGTGGTGCCGCCGCCGATATCGACCACGCACACGCCGAGATCCTTTTCATCCTCGGTGAGCACGGCGTAGCTCGACGCCAGTTGTTCCAGCACGATGTCGTCCACCGCCAACCCGCAGCGCTGCACGCATTTGACGATGTTCTGCGCCGCGCTGTCCGCGCCGGTGACGATGTGCACTTTGGCCTCGAGCCGCACGCCGGACATGCCGATGGGGTCGCGGATCCCTTCCTGCGAGTCGATGATGTATTCCTGCGGCAGTACGTGCAGGATCTTCTGGTCGGCCGGAATCGCCACCGCTTTGGCGGCATCGATGACGCGCTCGACATCGCCCTGCACGACCTCCTTGTCCTTGATGGCGACGATGCCGTGCGAATTGAGGCTGCGCACGTGGCTGCCGGCGATGCCGGCGTACACCGAGTGAATCTCACAGCCGGCCATGAGCTCGGCCTCTTCCACGGCGCGCTGAATCGACTGCACCGTGGATTCGATGTTGACCACGACGCCTTTCTTCAGGCCGCGCGACGGATGGCTGCCGATGCCGACGATCTCGAGCGCCCCGTCGGCCTTGATCTCGCCGACGATGGCCACGACCTTGCTCGTGCCGATGTCGAGGCCCACCACCAAATTACGGTCTGAACGCTTAGCCATGTCTGAAAGAGCGCTCCTTCAAGCGTCCGTATCGTCGGAATGTTTGGCGGGCACCGATGCCGGCGCCACGGGGTTGCGCCAGCCGATGGCGAAGCCGTTCGCGTAGCGCATGTCCACATAGGTGATTTCGCTCAGCCGATGCGCGATCACTTGCGAAGCGGTGCGGATGAAGCGGTCGATCCGTTGGTCGACCTCGCGCCGCCCGAGGCGCACGGTCACGCCCGAGTCCAGATCCATTTCCCATGCGCCGCGCTCATCGAGGCGCAGCGCCGCAATGCGCATCCCGGCCTCAAGCATCCGGCCCTGCGCCGACATGTAGCGCCGCGCGACCTCGGTCTCGGTGCCCTCGGGGCCGCTCAAGCGCGGCAACTCCGCCGGTACATGCGCCGCCGCCCTGACGAACAGTTCGCCGCGGGTGTTGAGCAGGCCGGATTCGCCCCAGCGCGCGGCGGCGGTCTCCTCGATCACGGTGACGTGCAGACTGTTCGGCCAGAGTCGCTGCACCCGCGCGTGTTCGACCCAGGGCATCGCTTCCACGGCGCGCTGGATGCCATCCAAGTCCGCCGACATGAACCCGGCGTTGGCAAAGGGTGCGACCGCCTTTTCGATCTGTCCGGGAGAGACCCGCTGGAAGCTGCCGTCCATCGAGATGACGCGCACGGGGCGGTCGAGCGACCAGGTGAGAGCCGCCAATGCGCCGATGGTCAGCACCGAGAGCGCCGCGCGCCGCGCGTAAATCCGCCACTCGGTGATGAATTTCGGCCACCGCCAGCGCGGCTTTTCGGCCTTTGCGCGATTCTTGAATCGATTGCGGCGGGTCAGCCAATTGAGGTTCATTTGCGCTCCCTCGCGAAGCTGGATTCGAGGACGCGCCACACCAGCTCCTCGAAATCGATCCCGGCGCTCTGCGCCGCCATCGGCACCAAGCTGTGGTCGGTCATGCCGGGCGTGGTGTTGATCTCGATGAAATAGAATTTGTCCGTTGCCGCTTCGCGCATGAAATCGACGCGGCCCCAGCCGAAGCAATCGGTGACGCGAAAGCACGCGAGCGCGGCGGCTTGCAGCTCGGCTTCGCTCGCCGCGTCGAGCCCGCTCGGGCAGTGATACTGGGTGTCGTTGCGGAAGTACTTCGCTTCGTAGTCGTAGAACTCGGTGGCGGGCTCGATGCGAATCGAGGGCAGGCCGCCGCCTTGCAGCACGCCCACGGTGAGCTCGTCGCCGGCAATGAACCGTTCGGCGAATACGATGGGGTCGATGCGGCTGGCCTCGTCGTAGGCCCTCTCGAGCTCTGCCTCGGTCTTGACCTTGCTGATGCCGACGCTGGAGCCCTGCGAGGCCGGTTTGACCATCAACGGCAGGCCGATATCCTGGAGCGCTCGCGGCAGATCCAAAGGACTCGACAGGACCGCGTATTGCGGCGCCTCGAGACCGGCGCCCACCACCACCCGCTTGGTCTTGAGCTTATCCATGGTAAGCGCGGAAGCGAGCACGCCGCTCCCCGTGTACGGGATGCCCAACCACTCGAGGGCCCCCTGCATCAGACCATCCTCGCCCCCGGGCCCGTGCAACGCGATCCAGGCGCGGTCGAAATCTTCGCTCGCCAGGTTCTGCACCGGGCGCTCGCCGGGATCGAAGCCTTGCGCGTTCACGCCGCGGCGCTTCAGCGCCTTGAGCACGGCATTGCCGCTGAGCAGCGAAATCTCCCTCTCCGTGGAGTCGCCGCCGAGCAGCACGGCAACCTTGCCGAAGTCCTCAGGCAGCCCCGCGCGGCGCGCGGCCGCTTGCGTGTGGAGCAGACTCATGCCGGATCTCCGACGATGCGCACTTCGGTCGCGAGCTCGACTTGCGTGGCGGCGGCGACGGTGCGCTGCACGTGCAGGATCAAGGCCTCGATATCGGCGGCGCTGGCGGCGCCGTGGTTGATGATGAAGTTGGCATGCTTCTCGGACACCGACGCATCGCCGATGCGAAATCCCTTCAATCCGGCGCTTTCGATCAGGCGCGCCGCATGGTCGCCGGGCGGATTGGTGAACACCGAGCCGCAGCTCCATTCACCGATCGGCTGCGTCTGCTTGCGGCGGTCGAGGAGTTCCCGGATGACGGCGTCGCTCTGGCCGGGCTTGCGTTCGAATTCCAGGCGCGCGCCGACGAACCATTCATCGGCGGGCCCGCGCACCTGGCGGTACCCGATTTCATAGTCCGCGGGCAGGCGCGTGCGGCGCCCGCCGCGCCGGTCGAGGACTTCCAGCTCGATCACGTGGCGCCACGTCTCGCCGCCCCAGGCGCCGGCGTTCATCGCGAGCGCTCCGCCGAGCGTGCCCGGGATGCCGGCGAAGAATTCCGCGGGCCCCATGCCCCACTTCAAGCATTGCCGGGCGATGCGTGCGCAAGGCACGCCGGCCCCCGCGTGGATGCGCGTGGCGCTGACGCGCTCGAGCGCGCCGAGCGCGCCATGCGTCGACACCACGGCGCCGCGCACGCCGCCGTCGCGCACCAGGAGGTTGCTGCCGAGACCCACCCATAGCACGGGCAAATCGGGCGGCAGCTGGCGAATGAACGCCGCCAAGTCCAGGACGTCGCGCGGCGTGAAGAACAAGTCCGCCGGGCCGCCCACATGCCAGGAAGTGTGCTTCGACATGCGCACGTCGTGCAAAACCCGGGTGGCGAATTCCGGCGCGAGCCCCGGCGAGCGCTTGAGACCGTTCATGCGGCCGCTCCCGCCGCAAAACGGCTCTTGAGATCTTGTGCAATCGAGCCGATGTTGCCGGCGCCCATGGTCAGCACCACGTCGCCGTCGCGCAGCACGCCGCGCAGCGACTCGGCGAGATCGTCGACGCGCTCCACGAACACGGGCTCGATGAGTCCGCGGCTGCGTACCGCGCGGCAGATGGCGCGTCCGTCGGCGCCGGCGATGGGCGCTTCGCCCGCCGCGTACACCTCCGTGACCAAGAGTACGTCGCACTCGCTCAAGCTCAAGCCGAAGTCGTCCAACAGATCGCGCGTGCGCGTGTAACGGTGCGGCTGAAACGCCAGCACCAGGCGCCGCGACGGCCATCCCTGGCGCACGGCATCGAGAGTGGCCGCGACCTCGGTGGGATGATGGGCATAGTCGTCGATGATCGCCGCCGAGCCGCCGGGCCAGTGAATTTCGCCGAGCTGCTGCAGCCGCCGATCGATGCCTTGGAAACTCGCGAATGCTCTCTGGATGGCTGCATCGGCGACCCCAAGCTCGGTGGCCACGGCGAGCGCCGCCAGTGAATTGAGCACATTGTGCCGTCCCGGCAAATTGATCGTGAGGCTCAAGGGCGCGCGTCCCTCGCGCAGCGCCTGATAGCGCGACTGCAGCCCCAGGCGCTCGATGTCCACCGCGCGAACGTCGGCGGCCGCGGCGATGCCGTAGGTGACGAACGGCCGCGCAACGGTTTTCAGAATGCTCTGCACATGGCCGTCGTCGGCGCACAGCACCGCGAGTCCATAGAAGGGCAGATTGTGCAGAAAATCGACGAAGCTTTGCTTGAGGCGCGCGAAATCACCGTCATGGGCCGCGAGATGATCGTTGTCGATGTTGGTGACGATGGCGATCATCGGCTGCAGGTGCATGAACGAGGCATCGCTCTCATCCGCTTCCGCCACGAGGTAGCGGCCCGCGCCGAGCCGCGCGTTGCTGTCGGCGCTCTTCAGCCGGCCGCCGATGACGAAGGTCGGGTCGAGGCCGCCCTCGGCGAGCACGCTCGCGATCAAGCTCGTGGTGGTGGTCTTGCCGTGCGTGCCGGCGACGGCGACGGAATAGCGAAAGCGCATCAGCTCGCCGAGCATCTCGGCGCGCGGCACCACGGGGACGCGCGTCGCGATCGCCGCGGCGACCTCGGGATTCGAGCGGCTGACGGCGCTCGATACGACCACGACGTCCGACTTCCCCAGATGCTCGGCCGCGTGCCCCAGGAAAATTTTCGCGCCGAGGCGCGCCAGGCGCTGCGTCACGGCGTTGGCCTTGAGATCCGAGCCCTGCACTTCATAGCCCAAATTGAGCAGCACTTCGGCGATGCCGCCCATGCCGCTGCCGCCGATGCCGACCAAGTGAATGAGATGAATGCGGCGCATGCGGTCGTTCATGCCGTGCTCCCCGCCGCCATGCAAAGGTCCGCCAGGCACGCCGCCGCGTCGACGTTGCGCGCCGCGCGCGCCGCCTCACCCATCTTCAGCATCCGCGCCCGGTCCGCCGTGAGTTCCGCGATGCAGCCGCTCAAGGTCTCCGGCGTCAAATCGCGCTCCTGCAGCACGCGCCCCGCGCCGATCCGCACCATCGCCTCGGCGTTCTTGGTTTGATGGTCGTCCGTGGCCGTAGGCAGCGGCACCAGCAGCGCGCCCAAGCCGGCGGCCTGCAATTCGGCGATGGTCATGGCGCCGGCGCGGCACAGCGCGAGATCCGCCCACGCATAGGCCGCGGCCATGTCCTCGATGAAGGGCAGAACTTCGGCCTCGACTTCGAGCGCGAGGTAGGCGGCGCGCGCCGCGTCGAGTCCGCGCTCGCCGGTTTGGTGACGGACCAAAGGACGGCGCGCGGGATCCAAGCGCGACAGCGCCTGCGGCACCACGGCGTTCAACCGCTGCGCCCCCTGGCTGCCGCCGAATACCAGCAAGCGCGCCTTAGCCGTCCGTCCGGCGAAGCGCACTGCGGGCTCCGGCAGCGCCGCGATGTCGGCTCGCACCGGGTTGCCGATGGTGCGGGCGTGGGCGCCGGCGCGAAAGCTGCCGGGAAACGCCTCCAAGACCTGCGCCGCGATGCGCGACAGCCAGCGGTTGGTCATGCCGGCAATGGCATTCTGTTCGTGGATCAACAGCGGAATGCGCAGCAGCCAGGCGGCGATGCCGCCGGGTCCGCTCACATAGCCGCCGGCGCCGAGCACCGCGCGGGGCTGCACGCGGCGCAGAATGGAGAGCGTCTGCAGCACGGCGCCGGCCACCCGCAGGGGCGCCAGCAGCCACGCCGCGAGACCCTTGCCGCGGATTCCCGCGACGCGCACCCACTCGATCGGAAATCCATTGGCCGGTACCAGGCGCGATTCCATGCTCGCCGGCACCCCGAGCCACACCACCGCGACGCCCCGTTCGCGCAGCACTTTCGCCACCGCGAGCGCCGGAAATACGTGGCCGCCCGTGCCGCCCGCCATGATGAGTACCGGCCGCGCAGTCATCGCGGCGACTCCGGCATGCGCATCACGGCGGAACGCGAGGTGCACTTGACCTCGTGATAGATCCGCAGCAGCACGCCGAGCCAGCCCAAGCTCACCAAAAGACTGCTGCGGCCGTAGCTGAGCAGCGGCAGGGTGAGTCCCTTGGTGGGCAGCACTCCCATGTTGACGCCGATGTTCACGATGGCCTGCAGGCCGAGCCACACGCCGAAGGCGAGCGCCAGGTAGGACTGAAACTGCATGCCCGCTTGCGCCGCCATGCGCGAAATCCGAAAGGCGCGCCACACCAGCGCAATGAACAAGCCGAGCACGCCGACCACGCCCACCAGCCCCAGCTCCTCGGCGAGGACCGCAAATACGAAATCGGTGTGTGCCTCGGGCAAATAGAACAATTTCTGCACGCTGCTGCCCAGGCCGACGCCGAACCATGAGCCGCGGCCGATGGCAATCAGCGACTGCGTCAGCTGAAAGCCGCCGTTGAACGGATCGTCCCAGGGATGCAAAAATCCGGTCAGCCGCTTCAGCCGATAGGCCGAGGTCAGCGCCAAGAGCGCGAACGCCATCGCCGCCGCCGATACCAGCACGATCACGTAGCGCAGGCGTGCGCCCGCGACGAACAGCACCGCGAAGCCGGTGGCGAACAGCACCGTGGCGGCGCCGAAGTCCGGCTCGAGCAGCAGCAGCAGCGCGGTTACGGTCAAGAGCGCCACCGGCTTGAGGAGACCGGGAAAAGATTGCGTGAGCTCGGCGCGCTTGCGTACGCAATAGCTGCACACCCAGGTCAGCACCAGCACTTTGGCGAGTTCCGAGACCTGGAAATTCATCGGACCGATGCGCATCCAGCGCCGCGCGCCGTTCACCGTCGCGCCCAGGCCCGGAATCAGCACCAACAGCAGCAGCGTGAGTCCCAGCACCAACAGCGGCAGGCTCCACTTGTCCCACAGCTGCACCGGCACGCGGGTGAGCATGCAGGCGCACAGCACGCCGACCATGCCGAATGCGAATTGACGCTCCAGGAAGTAGAACGGATCGCCGAGATTCTTGGCCGCGATCGACATGGAGGCGGAGGTGACCATGATCAGACCGACCAGCAAGAGAGCGGCCGTGAGTCCGAGCGTGATGGTGTCCCACGCGAACGGCATGCGCTCCCGCGCCCGTACGCCATAGGACATGGTGGTGGCGTTCATGACTGCCCCGCAAGAGCGAGTACCGCGGCGGTGAACACGTCGCCGCGATGCACGTAGTCGCGAAACATGTCGAAGCTGGCGCAGGCCGGGGACAAGAGCACGGTGTCGCCGGGCCGCGCCGCGCGGGCGGCAGCGCGCACCGCGGCTTCGAGCGTGGCGGCGCGCTCGGTCGGAGCGATGCCCCTGAGTGCCGCTTCGATGACCGCCGCATCCTTGCCGATCAGCACCACATGACGGACCTTGCCGTGAAATGCGGCGGCGAGCGGAGTGAAGTCCTGGCCCTTGCCCTCGCCGCCCGCGATCATCACCAGCGGCCCGGCCAAACCGGAAACCGCCGCCATGGTGGCGCCTACATTGGTACCCTTCGAATCATCGATGTAGCGCACGCCCGCAACATCGGCGACCCACGCCGATCGGTGCGGCAGGCCCGGGAAGGACTCGAGCGCCTCGAGCATCGGCGGCAGCGGCAGTCCCGCCGCCTCGCCCAAGGCGAGGGCCGCCAGGGCGTTGGCGGCGTTATGCAGTCCCGTGATCTTCAGCCGCGAGATATCGAGCAAGGCCTCGCCGCGGCGCGCCAACAGGCGCTCACCGCCGCGGCGCTCCAGCGTGAAATCCGCATCCGCGCCGCGCGTGGAGAAGGTCACGATGCGCGGCACGGCGCGGCCCGCCGCCGGCCGCGCCGCCGCAGGCCCCGCCATGGCCGCCGACAGAGGATCATCGGCGTTCAGCACCCAGGTCGCGGCCTTGGCGAAAATTCGCGCCTTGGCGCGGGCGTAGTCGGCCATGGACACATAGCGGTCCATGTGATCCGCCGTGACATTGAGCACGACGGCGGCCTTGAGCTCGAGCGAGAAAGTGGTCTCCAATTGGTAGCTCGAGAGTTCGAGCACGTATAAATCCGGAACCTCGAGCTCCAGGAGATCCAATGCGGGTACTCCCAAGTTGCCGCCCGCCAGCACGCGGCGCCCGGCGGCGGCGGCCATGCGCGCGACCAGGCTGGTCACCGTACTTTTGCCGTTCGTGCCGGTGACGCCGATGACCGGCGCCCGCACTGCGCGCGCGAACAACTCGATATCGCCCAGCACTTCGATGCCGCGCGCCCGCGCCTGCGATGCAATCGGCTCCTCGAGCGATACGCCGGGCGACATCAGAAGCTGCGATGCGCCATCGAGCAGCGATAGATCGAAACCGCCCAAGCGGATATCCAGCGTCTTCTCGAGCCCGCCGAGCTCGGCGAGACCCGGAGGCTTGCTGCGCGTATCGGTGGCGGACACTTGAATCCCGCGCTTCGCCAAATAGCGCAAGCACGATGCCCCTGTCTTGCCGAGACCGACCACTACGCTTCCCATCAGCGGATCTTCAAGGTGGCAAGACCGGCCAACACGAGCACGAAGCTGATGATCCAAAAGCGCACGATGACCTTGGGCTCGGACCAGCCCTTGAGTTCGAAATGATGATGCAGCGGCGCCATGCGAAAGATGCGTTTGCCCGTGAGCTTGAATGAGGCCACCTGCAGCATCACCGACACGGTCTCGAGCACGAACACGCCGCCCATCACGAACAGCACGATTTCCTGCCGTACGATCACGGCGACGGTGCCGAGCGCGGCGCCGATGGCCAGCGCGCCGACATCGCCCATGAAGACTTCCGCGGGATAGGAGTTGAACCAGAGAAAGCCGAGCCCGGCGCCGACGGTGGTCGCGCAAAAGATGAGCACCTCGCCGACTCCGACGATGTACGGGATCTGCAGGTAGGTGGCGAATTTGATATTGCCGGTGGCGTAGGCGAATACGCCGAGCGCCGCGGCCACCATGACGGCGGGCATGATCGCGAGCCCGTCGAGTCCATCGGTGAGATTCACGGCATTGCTGGTGCCGACGATGACGAAGTAGGCGTAGGCCGCGAATCCCGCGGTGGACATGGGCAGCGCCACGGTCTTGAAAAAGGGCACGTAAAGCGACGTCTCGGCGGCCGATTGATGCAGGCTGTGGAGGCTGAAGGCCGCGCACAGCGCGGCCACCGACTGCGCCAGATATTTATAGCGCGCCGGGAGGCCCTTGGAATTGCCGATCACCAATTTCAAGTAGTCATCGTAGAAACCGATACCGCCGAACGCCGCCGTGGTCGCGACGAGGATCCACACGAAGCGGCTGGACAAATCCGCCCACAATAGGGTGGCGATGATCATCGCCACCAAGATGAGTCCGCCGCCCATGGTGGGCGTTCCGGATTTCTGCAGGTGGGATTGCGGGCCGTCGCTGCGGACCCGCTGACCGATCTGGTAGCGGCTCAAGGCGGCGATCATGCGCGGCCCGACGAACATCGCGATGGCGAGCGCGGTCATCGCGGCGAGAATGCCGCGCAATGTCAGGTACTGAAATACATGGAAGCCGGAATGGCTCTTGGCGAGATATTCGGTGAGGTACAAGAGCATGATGTCAGCTCGCCCGCATCATGGGGCCCGAGGCGCTGCCGCCGCCGCTGAGCGCCTGCACCACGCGCTCCAGGCGATTCACTCGCGAACCCTTGATCAGCAGCGTGACGCCTGGGGAGAGTTCCGCCTGCAGCCGGCGGATCAATGCCTCCGCGTCCGGGAACCACTCGCCGCCCGTGCCGAAGGTTTCGACGGCTCGCGAACTTAGCTGCCCAAGTGCAAACAACCGCTTGACGCCGCAGTCGCGCGCGTAGCTGCCCATATGAGCATGACTGTTCGAGGCGTGCTCGCCGAGCTCCGCCATGTCCGCGAGCACCAGCCAGGTGGTTCCGGAGAGCGATCGCAGCACTTCGAGGCCGGCGCGCACCGAACTCGGGTTGGCATTGTAGGAATCGTCGATGATCCAGCTGTCGCGCAGGCCCGGCTTCAACTGCAGCCGTCCGGACACCGCCCGAAAATCCGCGAGGCCCGCCGCGATGTCGTCAAGCGTGGCCCCCGCGGCGCTCGCCGCACTCGCCGCTCCCAAGGCATTGGCGATGTTGTGCGCGCCTCCGGCCTTGAGCATGATGGCGCGCTCGCCCAGGGGGCACTTCAAGGTGAATCGGGTGGCGAACTCGCCGCGCTCGATCGCCTGGATGGGATTCATCGCCGTGAAATCCGCGGCGCAGAACACGCCGAACGTGATGATGCGCGGCGCGCCCAAGGGCGCCGCCGCCGCGAGCTTGCGCCAATAGCCGGCGTAGGCGTCGTCGGCGTTGATGATGGCGGCGGCATTGGAGTCCAAGCCAGCGACCATCTCTCCTTCGCCCTGGGCCACGCCATCCAGATTGCCGAAGCCCTCCAGATGTTCGGCGCCGGCGTTGGTGATGAGACCGACGGTCGGGCGCGCCAAGCGCACGAGTTCGGCCACGTCGCCGATGCGGTTGGCGCCCATCTCGATCACCGCGCTGCGATGCGCGGGCTCGAGACGCATCAGCGTCACCGGCACGCCGATGTGATTGTTGAGGTTGCCGTGCGTCGCCATGCACGCGCCCCTGCGCGCGAGGATCGCCGCCGTCATTTCCTTGGCGGTGGTCTTGCCGTTGCTGCCGCCCACCGCCACCACGGGTATGGAAAAATCCGCGCGCCAAGCCTGCGCCAGCCGCTGCAGAGCCTTGAGCGCGTCCGCGACCACGATTTGCGGCAGCTGCACCGCCGGCAGCGCCCGATCGACGATGGCGCCCGCGGCGCCGCGCGCCGCGGCCGCGGCGGCAAAATCCGCGCCGTCGAATGTCGGGCCGCGCAGCGCCACGAACAGCGCGCCGGCGTTGAGGGTACGGCTGTCGGTCGACACGACGCTGAAGGGCCGATCCTCGCCGCTCGCGAGCCCCGCGAGCTCTCCGCCCATCACTCGCGCCGCTTCACGCAAGGTGCGCTTCATCGCGGCTGCCCAATCATGCTGCTGCTCCCAAATGACGCTGCGCCTCCAGCCGGTCGCTGAAGCGCAGGCGCGCCGCGCCGTAGATCTGGTAATCCTCGTGTCCCTTGCCGGCGATGAGCACCACATCGGCGGCGGCCGCCTCGTTGAGCGCCGCCGCAATCGCCTCGCCGCGATTCGGAATCACCCGCGGAGAGTGCGACGTAATGCCGCCGGTAATACCGCGGATGATGTCCTGTGGATTTTCCGAGCGCGGGTTATCGTCGGTGACGATGATTTCATCCGCCAGCTCATCCGCGATGCCGCCCATCAGCGGGCGTTTGCCGGGGTCGCGGTCGCCGCCGCAGCCGAACACGCACCACAGGGCGCCGCTGCAATGCTCGCGCAGCGCCGCCAAGGCCTTGGCGAGCGCGTCCGGCGTGTGTGCGTAGTCGATCACGGCCAATGGTTTGCCCGTCAGTAGAGGCTCGATCACCTCCATGCGGCCGGGCGGCGCCGTGCACTCTCCGAGCGCGGACACGGCCTGGTCGAGCGGCACTCCGAGCGCCAGCAAGCAGCCGAGCACCACCAGTGAGTTCTCGGCGTTGAAGCGGCCCAAGAGCCGCGTGCGCACGTGCTGCGCGCCGAAACTGCCGTCGAGGTCCATCGAAACACCGCGCAGCTCGAGCACCACATTGCTCGCGTGCAGCGAACGGTCCGCCAGCCACGCCGCGCCCCCCGCGCCGGTGCCGATCCAAACCGCCGTCAGCGGCACGCGGCCGGAAAGCCTGAGGGCCAACTGGCGGCCGAAGGCGTCGCCGATGTTGATGATGGCCTGCTGCAAATTCTCGGCCGCGAACAGGCGCGCCTTGGCCTCGCCGTAGGCGTGCATCGAGGGGTGATAATCGAGATGGTCGCGGCTCAAATTGGTGAACGCCGCCGAGTGGAACCGCACGCCGTCCACCCGTCCTTGGTCCAACGCATGCGAGGAAACTTCCATGGCGACATCGCGCACGCCCTGCGCCTTCAATTGCGCGAGCGTGCGGTGCACGTTGATGGCGTCGGGCGTGGTTTGAGCCTGCGTCTTGAGCGCGCCGATGCGGCCCCAGCCGATCGTGCCCATGTAGGCGGCGTCGGCTTCGAGGCGCTGCAGGGCTTGCGCCAAGAGGTATGCGCTGGTGGTCTTGCCGTTGGTGCCGGTGATGCCGACGATGCGCAGCTGCGATGACGGCCAGCTGAAGAACCGATCGGCAATGCGGCCCACCAACTTATGCAAATCCGCGACGGGGGCGGCGAACACCGCCGGGACGAGGACGGGCGTCTCGGTATCGGAGCCCGGCTCCCATAACACCGCGCTCGCGCCCCGCGCCGCGGCTTCGGCCGCGAATTTGAGGCCGTGCGATTGGCCGCCGCGCAACGCGAAGAACAGGCTCCCAGGCCGCACTTCGCGGCTGTCGAGAGTGAGATCGAGGACCTGCGCGTCGTTCGCAGGCACGGCCGCGATGCCGTCGAGGAGCCACATCAGCGATACGCTGCCGGTATTCATGGCTGCACGTTCGCCTGCACCAACGTCGCCGCCGGCACGTTCTGCAGATCGTCGGGCGGCACATCCATGAGACGCAGCGCGCCCGCCATCACATTGGCGAACACCGGCGCCGCCACCGTGCCGCCCTGGGCCAGGGTGCTGGTCTCATGCAAATCCCGGCTCGGCTCGTCGATCACCACCACCGTGGCCAGTTTCGGGTGCGACGCCGGCACCAAGCCGGCGAATACCGCCATGATTCGGTCGGTGGAATAGCCGCCTGCGATTGATTTGAACGCGGTCCCAGTCTTTCCGGATACCCGATAGCCGATGAGCGAAGCGCGCGTGGCGGTGCCGCCCTTTTCGACCACCTGCTCCATCAATTGCACCAGCCCATGCGCGACCTTGGGATCGAGCACCTGCTCGCCCGGCACGGGGCCGGCGACACGCTCGAAGGAAATCGGCCGCCGGATGCCGCCGGCGCCGATGGTGGCGTAGGCGTGCGCCAGCTGCAGCGGCGTCACCGACAGCCCATAGCCGTGCGACAGGGTGGCAATGCCGATCGGCCGCCAATGCGAATAATTGCTCAGCATGCCGGCCGATTCACCCGGGTAGCTGCTGCCGGTCACCTGACCCAGCCCCAAGCTCGAGAGCGTGCTCCAGATCTGTTCGGGCTTGAGGGACAGGGCGACCTTGGCGGCGCCGACGTTGCTCGACTTGGCCAAGATGGTCGCGAGATCGATCACGCCCAGATTCGTTTCGTCCTCGAAAACTTTGTTGCCGACTTGCAGGAAGCCCGGCGAGGTATCCACCACGCTGTCGACGCGGTACTGCCCGGAGGCGAGCGCGGCAGCGATGATGAAGGGCTTGATGCTCGATCCCGGCTCAAATATGTCGGTGGCGGCGCGGTTGCGGTACAGGCCGGCCTTCAGCTGCTCGCGATCATTGGGGTTGTACGAGGGTTGATTCACCATCGCCAACACTTCACCGGTGTCGACGTCGATGACGATGACGGAACCGGCCTGCGCCCGGTATTCCTGCATGGCCGATTTCAGTTCCCGGTAAGCGAGATACTGAATGCGCAGGTCAATGCTGGTGACGAGATCACGGCCCGGCCGCGGCGCGCGAATACTCTCGACGTTCTCGACGTAGCGTCCGTAAAGATCCTGAATGACGCGCTTGGCGCCATCCTCGCCGTTCAACAATTGATCGTAGCCGAGTTCGAGACCCTCCTGGCCCTGGTCATCGACCGTGGTGAAGCCCACCACGTGCCCCGCCACTTCCCCCGCGGGGTAGTAGCGCCGGTATTCGCGCAGCAAGTACACGCCCGGAATTCCCAAGGCCTTGATGTGCGCCGCCTGCTCGGGCGGCATGTGCCGCACCAGATAGAGAAATTCGCGATCGAGATTGCTGGTGATGCGGCGCGCCAGCAATTGCTGGTCTTCCTTCAGCGCCTTCGCGAGTTTCGGCAGCTGATCGATGTTGTCGTTCAATTCCTGCGGATTGACCCACACGCTGTCGACCGGCGTACTGACGGCCAGCGGCTCGCCGCTGCGATCCGTGATCGCGCCGCGATGCGCCGCGATCTTGACCACCCGCATCGAGCGCTCGTCGCCCTGCTTGGCGAGAAATCCATGATCGAGCAGCTGCAGCTCCACGGCGCGCGCCGCGAGACCGACCGCGCCCGCCACCACCAGCCCGAGAACCAACGCCGAACGCCAGCGATAACCGATGGCCTTGAGCGCGCCTTCGCCGCAGCGCTGCTTCACTGCCGCACGATCCGTACATCACGCGTTTGCGGCAAATTCATTTGCAGCTTGGCGTTTGCGACACGCTCGACAAAGGCATGCGAGGACCAGTAGCTCTGTTCGAGCTGCAAGCGGCCCGATTCCATTTCCAGAGAATCGCGTTCCGCATTGAGCTTTTCCAGGTGTACGAACATGTCGCGGGCCTTGTGCCGCGCGTAGATGACCTGCACGGCCGACACCAGCACGGCCAGCCACAGGACGGGCAGCACCACCGGCAGTAATTTGCGGAGCTTCATGCGGCCATTCCGTGATCGATGCGCTCGGCAATGCGCAGCCGCGCGCTGCGGGCGCGCGGATTCGACGCCGATTCCTGCGGTTCCGGCTGGATGGACTTGCCCACCAGCTTGAGCTTCGGCCGCGCATGCGCCGGCACGTCCGGCAATCCGGCATACATGGGATCGGTGAGCGAATGACGGCGCATGAATTGCTTCACCATGCGATCCTCGAGCGAGTGGAAGCTTATGACCGCGAGCCGGCCCGCGGGCGCCAGCCGCTCGAGCGCGGCGTCGAGCGCGGCCTCAAGTTCGCCAAGTTCGCGATTGACATGGATGCGCAGAGCCTGAAACACGCGGGTGGCGGGATGTTTGTGGCGTTCCTGGCGCGGGCCGCGCGCAACGCGCACGATCAATCCGGCGAGCTCGGAGGTGCGTTCGAACGGCCGCGCTTTGCGGTCGGCGACGATGGCGCGCGCAATGCGCGGCGCCAGCCGCTCCTCGCCGAATTCGCGAAAGATGCGGATGAGTTCAGCTTCGGATGCGCCGTTCACGACGTCGGCCGCGCTTTGCCCTTCGCCCTTGCTCATGCGCATGTCGAGCGGCCCATCCTGCATGAAACTGAAGCCGCGCGAGGCGTCGTCGAGCTGCGGCGAGGAGACGCCAAGATCGAACAACATACCGTCGAACTTAAGACCCGGCCGCACCTCGTCGGCACACGCGGCGAGGGCGGAGAAGGGCGCGAGAAATATCGCGACGCGCGGATCGGCGCCGAAGCGCGCTTTCGCTTCGGCAACGGCGACCGAGTCGCGGTCGAGACACAGCAACCGGCCCTCTGCGATGAGCTTCTCCAAAATCGCCCCTGCATGTCCGCCCCGTCCAAAAGTGGCGTCCAGGTAAGTGCCACTCCCCCGTATGTTCAACGCCGCCAGTACTTGAGGTAACAGTACCGGCGTGTGATCCCCCGCCATGTCGTGCTCGCCCGGCGCTTACAGCGACAGCGTTTCAAGTTCGGCGGGCAAATCGGTCGCGCTTTCTTCGCTTGCCAGCCATTCATCGCGACGCTCGTTCCAGCGCGCCTCATCCCACAATTCGAATCGCAAACCCTGGCCGATCAGCATGGCGTCACGCGTCAGCAAGGCGAACTCGCGCAATTTCGGCGGCAGCAGCACCCTGCCGTGGCCATCGAGTTCCAAATCCGTGGCGTGCCCGACCATCAGCCGCTGCAGGCGCCGCGCCTGCGGGTTCAAGGTCGGTAAGCGCATCAATTTGCGCTCGATCTCCTCCCAATCCGGCAAGGGGTAGATCAGCAGGCACTGGTCCTTATCGACCGTGATCACCAACTTGCCGCCGCAGCGCTCCTGCAGCCGCTCGCGATAGCGGGTGGGCATGACCATCCGGCCTTTCACATCGAGAGTTAACTTATTGGCGCCCCTGAACATCGTCGGATGGGCCTCGTGACCCATTCCCTCCCACTTTTTCCCACCGGGCACCACTATAGGGAGCGCTGTGTCGCACTGTCAACGGCTTAAGTTAAAGAAAACTCGGGGCAACAGTGACTTAGATCACAGTTAATGACGCACGACCGTGACTGTTGAGGATTTCCCGCCGCGCGCGCCGCGCGCTTAAGGCTTTCCTGCGCGCGTCCGCGCGCCAGGTTCTCTGTCGGCGTCGCCTCGACGCCGTTAAAAGTTGGCGCGCAGCGCCTAGAAAAGAGTCGGCCGTTAAGCCGGGTTCTGTCTTGGGCAGCCATTCCTCTGGGATGCGCGTCGCCGCGCAGCTCTAGCGACCTACCCGGAAGCCCATGTGGGCCACATGTAGCGGCCAAAACACCGCTCGCTTCCCTATTTGGTCTTGCTCCAGGTGGGGTTTGCCGTGCCGCTCGTGTTGCCACCAGCGCGGTGCGCTCTTACCGCACCATTTCACCCTTACCGTCGCCGCTCGCGCAGCGCTTAGGCGGTATCTTTCTGTTGCACTTTCCGTGGGCTCGCGCCCCCCAGGCGTTACCTGGCACCGTGCCCTGTGGAGCCCGGACTTTCCTCCATGTACCGTTAAGTACACAGCGACTGCCTGGCCGACTCCTAGGGCGCACCATACGCCTGTTTCAGCTGCAGCGCCCGCTTGTAGGCTTCGTTGCCGCCCACCGCTGCGATCTCGGCCGCCAGATGCGCAGCCTGCTTCAGCGGCAGTTCGGCGAGGAGCGGCTTCAGCACACGGTCAAGCGCGCCGCCGTGGCCATCCGCACCGCCGGCATCGGCGGCGGCCTTAAAGGAGGCGCCCGCCACCACCACCACGATCTCACCGCGCGCAAAATCCGGCTCCGCCGCCGCCCGTGCCGCCAATTGCGACAGCGAACCGCGATACAGCGTTTCATGCAGCTTGGTGATCTCCCGCGCGACCGCGGCGGCGCGCGCGTCGCCCAAGCCCTGCACGCAGTCCTCGAGCATCTTAAGAACGCGGTGCGGCGATTCGTAAAACACCAGCGTGCGCGGTTCCGGAGCGAGCTCGGCGAGGCGCGTGCGGCGCGCCGCGCGGCGCGCCGGCAAGAACCCCTCGAAACAGAACCGGTCGGTCGGCAGTCCCGCGATCGACAGCGCCGCCAGCGCGGCGCAGGGGCCGGGAATGGCGATGACCTCGAGGCCGGCCGCGGCGGCGGCGCGCACCAAGTCGAAGCCCGGATCGCTGATGCCGGGCGTGCCGGCATCGCTCACCAGCGAGATCGCGGCGCCGTCTTGCATGCGCGATATCAACTGCGGAGCGCGCTCGAGTTCGTTGTGTTCATGCAAGGACACCAAGGGTATTTGGATGCCGAAATGCTTCAACAGCACGCCGGTATGGCGCGTGTCCTCGGCGGCGATGAGGTCGGAGGCCAGCAAGGTGTCGCGCGCGCGCGCGCTCAAATCGCCGAGATTGCCGATCGGCGTGGCCACCACATAGAGCCGACCCGGCCGCGCGTTTGTCACTATAATCCCCCGGTGTTTGAACAGAGGCAGGGTATGGCAGCGATGTCTCGACGTCCACGGCTGGTGCTCACGGCGGCCTTCGCGGCAGCGCTGCTGGCGGCGGGCTGCAGCCTGATAAAACCGGCGCCGACGGTCATAGACCGCCAAGCGCAGGCGCTGCACCTGGCGGCCGAAGGCAAGCACGCCGATGCCGCGCGCATGTACGCCGATCTCGCGGCGCAAGCACCAGTGGACCGCGACAATTATGAACTCTTGAGCGCCGAGCAGTGGGTACTCGCCGGCGATGCGGCCGCGGCCAAGCAGGCATTCGGGGAGGTATCCCCCGAGGCGCGCACCAAACTCCCCACCTCGCGGGCTCTGGTGGCCGCGGAGATCGCGCTGGCGGAGAACGACGGCGCCCGGGCAATTCACGAATTGGACGCGATCGGCGTACCGGCGCAGGCGGATCTCGCGCAGAATTATTGGTGGCTGCGCGGCAAGGGCGCTTTTATGACCGGTCATCCGGTGGAAGGCACGCGCGCTTTCGTGGAACGCGAGCGCTACCTGGCCGAGCCCGCGACCCTGCGCGCCAGCCGCGAGGAGCTCTTCGGGCTGATTCGCGCCGCGTCTGAGCGGGGAACGTCGCTCAAAGCTCCGCCGAAAACCGACCCCATCGTCTTGGGCTGGCTGGCGTTGGGGCCGGTCGCCGTCGAGATGACGCGCAATCCGATGCACGCCGCCGCGTCCCTGGCGAATTGGAAACGCGCCTATCCCCAGCATCCGGCCAACGACAGCGTGCTTGCCCTGGCGCAGAATCAGATCGCCGCCGCCACCGAATTTCCCGATCAGATCGCGCTGCTGCTGCCGCTGTCGGGCGGAGTCGCACCGGCCGGCGTCGCCGTGCGCGACGGTTTCCTCGCCGCCTATCTCGAGCAGGACCCGGCCTCACGGCCGCGTTTGCGGATCTACGACGTCGCCGCTGAAACCGTGGCGGGAGCCTATCGTCACGCCATCGAGGACGGCGCCGGCTTCGTCGTGGGCCCGCTCACCAAGGAAGACGTCGCCGCGGTCGCTCCCTTGAGCGCCGGCCGCACGCCGCAACTGGCGCTCAACTTTCTCGCCGATTCGGTCACGCCTGCGCGCAATTTCTATCAATTCGCGCTGTGGCCGGAGGACGAGGCGCGCAGCGTCGCGCAGCGTCTGGTGGCCGACGGCAAACTTCGGGGCGTCGCCATCATTCCGGACGGCGAATGGGGCAATCGGGTCGCCGCGGCGTTCGCCGAAGAATTGTCGAAGCATGGCGGAACGGTGCTCGACGGCGGCCGTTACGAGGCCGGGCATTCCGACTTCTCCGACATCATCAAGCAAATCCTGCAGGTACACATCGTCAAAGGCGAGCCCCCGACCCATCGCACCGATGCCGACTTCGTGTTCGTGGCCGGCCTGACCGCGGGCTCTGCGCGCCTGATCGTGCCGCAGCTCAAGTTCAATTACGCGGGCGACGTGCCCGTCTATTCGACGTCGGACAGTTTCGAACCCGACCCGAGCGCCAACGCCGATCTTGACGGCCTGTTCTTCCCGGACATGCCGTGGATGGTGTCGGCGGATCCCGTGACCACGCAAATTCGCGACAGCGTGCGCGCGGCATGGCCGGCCCAGACTCTGCGCCGCAATCGCCTGTATGCCTTCGGCTTCGACGCCTACCGCCTGGTGCCGGCGCTGCGCTCCAAGACTTTGAGTCAGACCAGCGAAATCTCCGGCGTGACCGGAAAATTGCTGTTGGACGATCACAATCGAATTCACCGCGAACTCGATTGGGCGCAAATCCGCGGCGGAGCGCCGGTGGTGTTGTAGCGCAAGGGATTGCGCGCCGCGCGCCCCCCAATCTGTGCAAACTCGCGAGATTCGGCTTTGGCCGCGGCGGCAGCGCGGCAGTTAAGCTCCCAAAGTGCGACGACAACCGAGCGGCGGGGCATTGCGGCGGCAGCGCGGAGCCGCCGCTGAAGGGTTGGCGGCCGCCTATCTTGAAAACCGCGGCGTGGCGGTGCTCGCGCGGAACGTTGGCTGCAAGACCGGCGAAATCGATCTCGTGTGCCGCGATGGCGAGGTGCTGGCGATGGTCGAAGTGCGGCAGCGCTGCAGCCGCGATTTCGGCGGCGCGCTCGCGTCTGTTACGCGGCGCAAGCAGCGCAAAATCATTCGCGCCGCGGGCTTCCTTTTACAGCGCAACGCCGCATGGCAAAGATGCCTCCTGCGCTTCGACGTCATCGGCGTTCTGGGACTGCCCGACTGCGCCCCCGAGTTCGAATGGATCAAGGACGCCTTTCGCGCTACTTGACGACCTGCAGTTTGGGCCGCTTCGACTTGGGCGCCCCGGAACCCGCGGCCGTAGAGGGCGCCGCCGGCGGCCCATCGGTCGGATCGGGATCCGCATCGCCTTCCGGAAAAATCATGCCCTGGCCGGTCTCGCGCGCGTAGATGCCCAAAATGGCGCGCACCGGGACCAGTACCGCGAAACCCACTCCGCTGAAGCGCGCCTCGAAGCTGACGAAGTCATTGCCGAGCTTCAGCATCTGGGTCGCGGAGAAGCTGACATTCAGCACGATCTTGCCGTCTTTGACATATTGTTTGGGCACGGTCACCCCTTCGGCGGCGGCGTCCACCACGATATGAGGGGTCTCGCCGCTGTCGGTAATCCACTCATGCAGGGCCCGCAACAAATAGGGACGGCGCGGCTTCAATGGCGCATTTCCCGTTCGGCCGTGGTCAAGCAAGAGCGGAATGTGGAGCGCGAGAAAATCGAGTTCATGTACTTGACGATGGGTTGTGCCTGCACCGGCAGTTCGATGCCGTAGGACGGCAGGCGCCACAGGATCGGCGCGATGCTGGCGTCCACCAGCGAGAATTCATCGCTCAAAAAGAAGGGCTTGGCTTTGAATACCTCCGCGCTCGCGCAAATGGCTTCGCCCAAGACCTTGCGGCTGTGCGCCGCCGTCTTGCTTTGCGGGTCGAGTTCGATGTCGTGCGCCAAGGCGTACCAGTCGCGCTCGACCCGGTACAAGGCCACGCGGAACTGCGCCCGAGTCACAGGATCGATGGGCATCAGCGGCGGATGCGGGAAGCGCTCGTCCAAATACTCGATGATCACGCGCGAGTCGTACAGCACCAGATCCCGGTCGACCAGGGTGGGGACGCTGTGATACGGGTTAAGGTCGAGCAAGTCTTCCGGCAGCTTGTTGAGGTCGACCGTCACCAGTTCGATCGCAATTCCCTTCTCGGCGAGGACCAGACGCGTCCGGTGACTCCACGGGTCGGTCGGCGCGGAAAACAGAGTCATCACCGAGCGACGTGCCACTAACGCGATCTCCTAGGACCATGGACAAACGGGGAGGTCCCGCTGCTGCGTCAGTGGACCTCCTTCCAGTATTCTTTTTTCAACAAGTACGCGAACACAAAGCCCACCAACAGAAACAGCGTGATGAAAACGCCCATCGATTGGCGCTTCGCTTTGATGGGCTCGCCGGCGTAGTCCAGGAAATTCGCGATGTCCCGGACGAACACATCATACTCCTGCGGTGACAAAGCGCCCGGCGTCATCATCTCGACGTCGACCAAGACCATGTGGGCGCCGCCGTTCGCGTCGGTCTCGTTCTTGAAAACGGGTTTCTGCGACCCCTGCAGCTGCTCGAGCACATGTGGCATCGCAGCGTTGGGCAGGAACATGTTATTCACGCCCCACGGCCGGGTCTTATCGACGTAGAAGCCCTTCATGTACGAGTAGAGATAGTCGACGCCCCGCTCCCGCGCGATCAGCGACAGGTCCGGCGGCTGTTTGCCGAACCAGTCCGCCGCCTCCGGCGGCATGGCGCTGTTGACGCCGTCGAATACCTTGGCCGATGTGAACATCAGATTGGCGGAAAGGTCGGACTCGGGAATATTCAGATCCTGCGCCATGCGGTTGTAGCGCAGGTAGGTCAGGGAATGGCAGCCCGAGCAATAATTCATGAAATTGCGCGCACCGCGCTGCAAGGAGTCGATGTCCTTGATGTCGGTGCCGGAACGGTACAGGGAAATCTCGCCGCCTTCTTGGGCCATGGCGAGGCCGGCGGGCAGGCAGGCAAACGCGATCAACAGCCAACACTTCACCATGTCACACGCTCCGGCACCGGCTTCACGCTGTCGAATTTCGTGTACCAGGGCATCAGCAAAAAGAACGCGAAATACAATATCGTGCACACCTTGGCCAGCGTCGGATAGATGCCCGCCGGGGGTTTCAAGCCGCAAATTCCCAAGGTGATGAACGCCACCACGAAGATCGCCAGCATGATCTTGTACATGGGACCGCGATAGCGGATCGACAGGACCGGCGAACGGTCGAGCCACGGCACGAAGAACAGCACCAGGATGGACGCGCCCATCACCAGCACGCCCCACACCTGCGTGCCGGCGAACGAGGGCACGGCCCGCAACATGGCGTAGAACGGCGTGAAGTACCACACCGGCGCGATATGCGGCGGAGTCTGCAGGTTATTGGCGGGTTCGAAGTTCGGCGACTCCAGAAACAATCCGCCGAACGTCGGGGCGAAGAAAATCACCCCGCAGAACAGCACCAGGAACGCCATCACGCCGACCAGGTCCTTCACCGTGTAGTACGGATGCATGGGAATCCCGTCGAGGGGATGCCCCTCTGCATCCTTGTGCTTCTTGATGTCGATGCCGTCGGGATTGTTCGAGCCCACCTCGTGCAGCGCCATGAGATGCGCGATCACCAGAAACACCAGCGCCAGCGGCAGCGCGGCCACGTGCAGCGCGAAGAAGCGGTTCAACGTGGCGTCGGCGATGACGTAGTCGCCGCGAATCCAGTCCACCAGCCCGCCGCCGATCACCGGCAGGCTGCCGAACAGGGAGACGATCACTTGCGCGCCCCAGAAACTCATGTTGCCCCAGGGCAGCACATAGCCCATGAAGCCTTCCGCCATCAGCACCAGGAACAAGAGACAGCCGAATATCCACAAGAGCTCGCGCGGTTTGCGATGCGAACCGTACAACAGCGCCCGGAACATGTGCAGGTAGATCACGACGAAAAAGGCCGAGGCGCCGGTGGAATGCATATAGCGGATCAGCCAGCCCCAATTGACGTCGCGCATGATGTATTCGACCGAGGCGAACGCGCCTGCGGCCGACGGATTGTAATTCATCGTCAGGAAGATTCCCGTCACCAGTTGGTTGGCGAGAATCAGCAGCGCCAGGGACCCGAAGTAGTACCAGAAGTTGAAGTTCTTCGGTGCGTAATACTCGGAGACCTGGCTGCGCCACAATGCGGTCATGGGAAAGCGCTGATCGATCCAGCCGATCAAGCCCTTGCTGCTGCCGGCGGATTCAGGTGCTGCGGCCATCGCGGAACCTCTCGTGAGTCATCAAGCTGATTTGGGGAGTTCGTCTTCGCCGATCACGATGCGCGCAGCGCCCGCGAACGAGTAGGAAGGAACCGTGAGGTTTTTCGGCGCCGGCATGCTCTTGAAGACCCGGCCCGATATATCGTACTTGGAGCCATGGCACGGGCAATAAAATCCGCCCGGCCAGTTCTGCCCCAAATCGGTGCCCGCCACCTGAAATGCGTTATTGGGTTCAAATGCGCCGAGCGGCGAGCAGCCCAAGTGGGTGCAAACCGCGAGACCGATCCAATACTCGGGGTTGCGCGCGCGCGCCGCGCCGGAATCCTTGATGTACGCGGGCTGCATCGAGTCGTCCGACTTCGGGTCCGCAAGCAAGTCATCGTGGTTCCCGAGTTCAAGCACCGTGGCCTTGCTCCGGCGCACGATGAACACGGGCTGGCCGCGCCAGACGACCTTCAGCATCTGGCCCTCTTCGAGCTTCGACGCATCGACCGCGACCGGCGCACCGAGCGCCTTCGCGCGCGCGCTCGGCTCCCACGACGCGATAAACGGCACGGCCGCGAAGGCCACGCCCACGACGCCGACGCCCGCGGTGGCAACCGTCAGCAGGCGGCGACGGCTGTGATCAACCTCATCATTCATTCGCAATCCCCGTGTTTTTGTTCCCGGCCGCGGCGAATTGTTGACAAATCTTCACGCAAACCCCTATGGCCGTAGTGTTTCCCAAAGAATATTGCGGGCGCATTATACACAGAATAAGCAGGCGACTTTGAGCGGCCTCTAGGAGTTGGATTGCAGAACACGCGCATGGTCGCGAGTTTCTTGCTAAGAGCGGTGGTGGTCGGCCTGGCCGCCGCCTTCTTGGTGGTCTGGTGGAAACCCGCTTTACTGGGCGCTGTCACAGCGCCGGCGCATGGCACGGCACTCGTGCCCGCACGCCCCACCGTCGTCATGCAGAGCTTCGCCGACTCCGTGGCGCGCGCGGCGCCGGCCGTGGTCAACATCTACACGGCGCGCGTCGTAACGGAGCGCAGGCAGTCGGCGCCGCTCGACCAGCTGTTCGGCGATTATTGGCCGAGCTACCGCCAGCACGTGGAGCGGAGTTTGGGCTCGGGCGTCATCGTGGACGGCAAGGGCACCATCGTCACCAATCAGCATGTGATCGCGCGCGCCGATTCGATCAAGGTGCAGCTGGCCGACGGCCGCATCGCCGAGGCGACCATCGTCGGCCAGGACCCGGAGACCGATATTGCCATCCTGCATCTGTCCATCGGCGATCTGCCGGTCATGCCGCTGGGGCGCTCCGATACCTTGCGCGTGGGCGATATCGTGCTTGCCATCGGCAATCCCTACGGCTTGAGCCAAACCGTCACCCAGGGCATCGTCAGCGCCACCGGGCGCGGTCAGCTCGGCCTCGCCACCTTCGAGAATTTCATTCAAACCGACGCCGCCATCAACTTGGGGAACTCCGGCGGCGCGCTCATCGATGCCCACGGCGATTTGGTCGGCATCAACACCGCCGTGCTCAACCGCAGCTACGGAGGACCCGAGGGGATCGGCTTTGCCATTCCGGTGAACCTGGTGCGCGGCGTCATGGAACAAATCCTGGCGCGCGGCCATGTGGTGCGCGGCTGGTTGGGATTCCTGCCGCAGGATCTGTCCGCCGAGCAGGCGGCACAGCTCGGCACCGGCGCCGCCGGGGTCACCGTGGTCAACATTCGGGTCGACAGCCCGGCGTTCGAGGCCGGCGTAAGGCCGGGTGATCTGGTCACGGGATTGGACGGCGATGCCGTACAGAGTTCCCAGGATCTCGTCAGCAAAGTGGCCGCGCGCAAGCCCGGCGCCGAGGTCGAGCTCGCCGGCCGCCACGGCAAGGATCCCTATAAAGTCAAACTCAAGGTAACCGAGCGGCCGACTCGCGAAGCGCAGCTGACGGACCCGCGCTAGGAGATCCCCGCGCACTTTAAGCCGGCGTGCGGCGGATGCGCGCGCCCAGCTGCTGCAGTTTCTCCTCGATGGCTTCGTAGCCGCGATCGATATGATAAATGCGTTCGATCTCGGTGCGGCCGTCGGCGATCAATCCGGCCAAAACCAGGCTCGCCGAGGCTCGAAGATCGGTCGCCATGACCGGCGCGGCGGTGAGCCGCTCGACGCCCTTGATGATGGCGGTATTGCCCTCGAGCCGAATTTCGGCGCCCATGCGCCGCATTTCCAGCATATGCATGAAGCGATTTTCAAAAATCGTCTCGATGATGGTGCCGACGCCGTTGGCAACCGTGTTGAGTGCGGCGAATTGCGCCTGCATGTCCGTGGGGAACGCGGGGTACGGCGCGGTTCGAATGTCGACCGCATTCGGTCGCCGGCCGCGCATGTCCACTTCGACCCAGTTGTCGCCCACGGCCACCCGGCCGCCCGCTTCCTGTAGCTTGACGATGACGGAGTCGAGATGATCGGGGCGCGTGTTCTTCACCCGGATGTGGCCGCCGGTGATGGCGCCCGCCACGAGGTACGTGCCGCTCTCGATCCGATCGGGCAATACCTCGTAGGCCGTGCCGTTGAGCCGCTTCACCCCTTGGATGACGATCTTGTCGGTGCCTGCACCCGTGATCTTCGCGCCCATGGCGCAAAGAAAATTCGCCAGATCCACGACTTCCGGTTCGCGCGCCGCGTTCTCGAGCACCGTCTCGCCTTCGGCCAAGGTGGCTGCCATCATCAGGTTCTCGGTGCCGGTGACGGTCACGGTCTCGAGCACCAGGCGCGCCCCTCGCAGGCGGCCTGCGCGCGCCTTGATGTAGCCGTTCTCGATGTGAATGTCCGCGCCCATCGCCTGCAAGCCGGCGACGTGAATATTGACGGGCCGGGCTCCGATGGCGCAGCCGCCCGGCAGCGACACATCCGCGGATCCAAAGCGCGCGAGCAGCGGCCCCAACACCAGAATCGAGGCGCGCATGGTCTTCACGAGCTGGTAGGGAGCGAAGTATTCCTTGATGGTCGATGCGTCGACCTCGATGCGCATCTTTTCGTCGATGGTCACCGAAACTCCCATGCGGCCGAGCAGCTCGATCATGGTGGTGACGTCTTGCAGATGCGGGACATTCGACACGGTCACCGGCCCGTCCGCCAAGAGACAGCCGGCCAGAATGGGCAGCGTCGCGTTTTTCGCTCCCGAGATGCGGATTTCGCCCTCGAGCGCAATGCCGCCTTGAATCTGCAATTTATCCACCGGCTTGCCCCGCATATTCTTCCGGCGTGAACACCTGCAAGGCGAGCGCGTGGATCTCGTTGCCCATGGCGGGCCCGAGCGCGGCGTAGACCAGCTGATGACGCTGCAGCGGGCGCTTGCCGGCGAACGCCGCGGCGATCACCACCGCCTCGAAATGAACATTATCCGGGCTCGTGACCGACGCGCGGCTGCCGGCGACGCCCCGCTGAATCAATTCGGCTATTTGTTGTGGGTTCATGCGCTCTCCTCAAGTTGTATCATGCAAGCATGGACCTCGACTACACGGACTCAAGTCTCGTCGATCTCGGCCGTCAGGCGCTCACCATCGAGATCGATGGTCTGCGCGCGCAGCTGCCCCGCTTAGGGGGAGAGTTTGCACGCGCTTGCCGCATTTGTCTTACCTGCCGTGGGCGGATCGTCGTCATGGGGATGGGAAAATCGGGCCACATCGGCGGCAAGATCGCCGCCACCCTGGCGAGCACCGGGACTCCGGCCTTTTTCGTCCATCCGGGTGAGGCGAGCCACGGCGACGTCGGCATGATCACCCGCGACGATGCGGTGCTGGCGCTGTCCAATTCCGGCGAAACCGAAGAGATTCTGACCATCGTCCCGGTGATCAAGCGCTTGGGCGTGCCGCTGATCGCTTTTACCGGCAACGCGAATTCGGCGCTCGCACGCATCGCCACCGTGCATTTGGATATCGGCGTACCGGCCGAGGCGTGTCCGCTCAATCTCGCCCCCACCGCGAGCACCACGGCGGCGCTGGCCGTCGGCGATGCGCTGGCGGTGGCGCTGTTGAAGGCGCGCGGCTTCACCGAAGAGGATTTCGCGCGCTCGCATCCGGCGGGCAGCCTCGGCCGGCGCTTGCTGCTGCACGTCAAGGACGTCATGCGCAGCGGCGCGGACGTGCCGAAGGTATCGCCGGGCACGCCCATCGCCGACGGCCTGATGGAGGTGACCCGCAAAGGTCTCGGCATGACGGCGATCGTCGATGACGCGGATCGTGTCTTAGGCGTGTTCACCGACGGCGATCTGCGCCGCGTCCTGGACCGCGCGCTCGATCTGCACCGCACGCGCATGGATGAGGTCATGACGCGAAACGCAAAAACCGTGCGCGCCACCACCCTCGCCGTGGAGGCGGTGCTGTTGATGGAAACGCATCGCATCACATCGCTGGTCGTGGTCGATGCAGACGACGTGCTGGTGGGCGCGCTCAACGTGCACGATCTGCTGCGCGCCGGTGTCGTTTGAACAAGCGCCAGGCCACGCCGCTCGGCAAGATCGAACTTCTGCTGCTCGATGTCGATGGCGTGCTCACCGATGGGCGGCTGTACTATTCGGCGCGCGGCGAAGCGCTCAAGGCATTCCATGTTCATGACGGTCACGGCATCAAGCTCTTGATGCAGAGCGGCGTCGCGGTGGCCGCCGTGAGCGGACGCCGCTCGGCGGCCGTGACGGCGCGCATGCGCGAACTTGAGGTGCGGCATGTCGTGCAGGGCTGCCGCGACAAGCTCGGCGCCCTTGCCGGTCTTACGCGGAGGCTCGGCATCGATCCCTTGGCTTGCGCCTGCATCGTCGACGACACGCCTGATCTGCCGCTGATGGCGGCCGTCGGCTTCGCCGCGGCCGTCGCGGACGCGCACCCCGTGGTGTTGTCGGCGGCGCATTGGGTGAGCAGGGCACCCGGCGGCCGCGGCGCGGTACGCGAACTGTGCGACGCGCTGCTGCGCGCCCGCAGCTGACGGCCGGGCACCTACGATGCTGTTTCGAATCTTCACCCTGATCGCAGTCATCGCGCTGGGGGTCAGCACCTGGATCTTGAGCTCCCCCGGGCACAGGCCGGCGCTGCCCAGCGGCGCCGGAGAAGAGGCGTTGCCGGGGTATTACTTGAAGAACGCCGTGCTCACCGACTATGACGCGGCGGGCGCTCCCTCGATCCGCATCCACGCGGATCGCATCGATCAAATCGATCACGGTCCGGAAGTCGCGCTCTACAATGTGCGTTTCGATTACCAGTCGCCGAACGGCCAAACCTGGGTGATGTTCGGCGACGTCGCCCATGTGCAGCCGGGCGGCAAAATCGTCGACGTGGCGGGCAACGTGCGCATCGAAGGCCAGAGCACCGAACACGCCGGCACCGCCGTGGTACGCACCGATGCCTTGACTTACAACGTTCCCGACGCGATCGCGACCACCAAGAGCGACGTGCGCATCGAGTTCGGCGCGCATACCTTGACCGCCCGCGGCCTGGTCGCCAATTTGAAAGAGCGCACCATGCGCCTAGAATCGAAGGTCAATGGCCGCTTCCAACCCTAACCTTAAGGCCTCGCTCGCCCTCATTGGGCTGGTGCTGATGCTCGGGACCCCGCACTCGGGAAGCGGAGCGCTCGCCGCCGCGGCGGCGCCGGCCGCGCAGCAAACCATCTCGCTCGACGCGCAATCCTCGGAGCTCGATTTGCGCAACAACAACGTGATCTTCCGCAAGGTGCGGATCGCGCAGGGTACCATGACGGTTTCCGCGGATCAGGGCCAGGCCACGCGCCAGGCGTCCGGCCTCGACTTTGACAACAGTCTTTGGGTGTTCCGCGGGAATGTGAAAATCACCATGGATCAGGGGCTATTGACCTCCGATGACGCCGAAATCAACTTCACCAAGAAGCTCCTCTCCAAGGCGGTGGCCAACGGCAAGCCGGCCCAGTTCGAACAACGCATTGCGAAAACCGGCAAGCTCGCTCAAGGGCACGCCGACACCATCGATTACGATGCCGCGCGGGGGATCGTGCGGCTGGTGAAAAACGCCTGGATCAGCGACGGGCAGAACGAGATACGCGGTGAGACGCTCAAATACAACGTGCTCGCGCAAAGCATCATCGCGGACGCAGCGGAACAGGGTTCCCAGCGGGTGCACATCATCATCACGCCGCCGCCCGCCAAACCATGAGCGTGCTGCGCGCTCTGAACCTCGCCAAGAGTTACAAATCGCGGCAGGTGCTCAAGGATTTGTCGCTCGAGGTCGAGAGCGGCGAGGTGGTGGGACTGCTCGGCCCGAACGGAGCCGGCAAGACCACGGCCTTCTACATGATCGTCGGTCTGGTGCGCTGCGAGCACGGCGAGATCTACCTCGACAACCGCGACATCGGCCGTTTGCCCATGCATCGGCGCGCCCAGCTCGGCTTGGGTTATCTGCCGCAGGAGCCCTCGGTGTTTCGCCGCTTGTCGGTGGCGAACAACATCATGGCCATTCTCGAAACCCGCCCCGGCCTCGATGAGGCACAGCGCACTGCCCGCTTGCAGGAACTGCTGGCGGAAATGCATATTGGCCATGTGCGCGACAGCCTGGGAATGAGTCTTTCCGGAGGCGAGAGGCGCCGCGTGGAGATTGCCCGCACCTTGGCCGCCGATCCGCAGTTCATTCTGCTGGATGAGCCGTTTGCCGGGGTCGACCCGCTCTCGGTCGCGGATATCCAGCGCATAATCAAGCACTTATCGGACAAGGGAATTGGCGTACTGATTACGGATCATAATGTCAGAGAGACGCTCGGAATCTGCGAGCGCGCGTACATTGTCAGCCAAGGCACCGTGCTCGCCTCCGGATCTGCGGATCAGATTCTTGCCAACCCACAGGTTCGTGAGGTGTACTTGGGTCAGGATTTCAAACTGTAGGCTTGGATCTTGAAAGAACTATGTTGAAGCCAAGTCTGCAGCTTCGCATCGGCCAGCAGCTCACCATGACGCCGCAGCTGCAGCAGGCCATCCGGCTGCTGCAGCTGCCCTCGCTCGATTTGCAAGCGCATGTCCGGGAGACGCTCGAGACCAACGTGATGCTCGAGGCGGAGGATGAGCTCGCCCTCGATGCGCAAGCGGACATCGTGCGCGAGCGCGAGGAACTGCCGGTCGACGAGAAGTATTCCGAGCTTGACGGCAATACCACCCCGGTCGAACAGCGTGAAGAGCCCGAAGTGGAGATCGCCGATGAGGCCTGGGGCGAACAAACCAGCGGACCCTCGGACACCTCCTGGTCGGGCGACGATGACCGCAGCGGCGACTTCAGCGACCAGCACGGACAGACGCTGCAGGAGCAGCTCATCGAGCAGCTCGAGCTCGCCAACCTCTCGGCCATCGACCTCGCCATCGCGCGCGTGATCACCGACGCCATCACCGATGACGGTTATTTGAAGGACGATCTGGAGGATATCCGCTTGAGCCTCCGGCCCGAGATCGAGGCCACTCCCGCGGATGTGGAGCGCGTGCTGGCGGCGGTGCAGTCGCTGGAACCCGCCGGGGTCGGGGCCCGCAACTTGGGCGAGTGCATTGCCCTGCAGCTGCGTCAGCTGCACCCGGACACGCCGGCGCGCGATACCGCGATCCGGGTGGCGCTCGAGCACCTCGATCTCGTGGCCGGCCAGCAGCTCGTGCTGCTGCGCCGCCAGCTCCGCTGCAGCGAGGGCGACCTGGAAATGGCGCTGGCGCTGGTGCGCTCTTGTCATCCGCGCCCCGGCGCGGCCGTCAATCCGGCGCAGGCCGAATATGTCATTCCGGACGTGTTCGTGCGCCGTACCGATCATGGCTGGATCGTCGAGATCAATCAGGCCACCGTGCCGCGGGTGCGCGTCAATCAGAGTTATGCGAATTTGATTTCGCGCGCGCCCGATCACGCCATGCTGCGCACCCAGCTGCAGGAAGCGCGCTGGCTCATGCGCAGCCTCGAAATCCGCAATGAAACCCTGATCAAGGTGGCGCGCTGCATCGTGCAGCGTCAAACCAGCTTCTTCGAACTCGGCGAGGAAGCGATGGAGCCCCTGATTCTCAAGGACGTGGCCGAGGCCGTCGAGATGCATGAGTCGACGATTTCGCGCGTGACCACCGCCAAGTACATGCACACTCCGCGCGGCGTGTTCGAATTCCGCTATTTCTTCTCGAGCCATGTCGAGGCCGCCGACGGCACGGAAATGTCCTCGACCGCCATCCGCGCCAAGATCAAGAAATTGATTTCCCAGGAAAACCCGGAAAATCCGTGGAGCGACAGCAAGCTGGCGGAGATTCTGTCGCAAGAGGGCATACCGGTCGCAAGGCGCACGGTTGCCAAATATCGTGAGGGTATGCAGATCGCCCCGTCCAACGAACGGAAGCGAGCCGCCGCCCGCGCATCGTAGCAAAGCGCCTTAAGTTGTTATGGAGGAACCTCATGCAGCTCGATCTCTCCGGTCATCATGTGGAAGTCACGCCCGCGCTTCGCGGTTACGTCCTGAAAAAATTCGAACGAATCTCGAGACATTTCGAACAACTGATCGACGTCCACTGCGTGCTGACGGTGGAAAAGCTGCGCCACAAGGCGGAGGCCACGCTCATGCTGCGAGGAAACAAGATTTACGCGGATGCAACCGAGACCGATATGTATGCGGCCATCGACGCGCTCACCGACAAGCTCGACCGCTGCGTCAAGAAACACAAGGAAAAGGCCTCCGACCATCACGCCGAGGAAGTGATCAAGGCGCGCTCGTCGCCGTGATGCCGGCCTTGCGCTGACCTTTTGCCGCATGCACCTCATCATCGTCAGCGGCTTATCCGGGTCCGGCAAGAGCGTGGCCCTGCACCTCTTGGAAGACATCGATTTTTATTGCGTGGACAATATTCCGGCGGCGCTGCTCAAACCTTTCATATCCCACACCATCCGCGGCACGGACGAAGTCTATCCGCGGACCGCCGTCGGACTCGACGCGCGCAACCGGCCCAACGAAATCGACACCATTCCGGCGCTGGTCGGCGAATTGCGCCGCAGCGGCATCAGCTGCGAAGTGCTGTATCTTCACGCCAGCGACGAAGTGCTGCTGAAGCGCTATGCGGAGACCCGGCGCAAGCATCCGTTGGTGACGGCCGAGGTCAGCCTGCGCGAGGCCATCGCCTCCGAGCGCAGGCTCCTCGAGCCGATCACCATCGCCGCGGATCTCGTCATCGATACCTCGAATATGGGCGTGCATGCCTTGCGCGAACGCATCCGCGAGCGCATCGACCGCCGCCGCGAAGGGCGCCTGGCCCTGATGTTCGAATCGTTCGGCTACAAGCACGGCATCCCGGGCGACGCGGATTTCGTGTTCGATGTGCGCAGTTTGCCGAATCCGTATTGGGAAGAGTCTCTGCGGCATCTCACGGGACGCGACGCGCCGGTGATCGAATACCTCGCCGGCCACGACAGCGTGCGCACCATGATCGCCGCTCTCGCCGAATTCCTCACCCAGCGCATCGCCGAGTTCGCGCAGGCCAACCGCAGCTACCTGACCATCGCAATCGGCTGTACCGGCGGCCAGCATCGCTCCGTCTACATCGCCGAGCAGCTCGCCCGGCACTTTCGGCCGGGCTACCCGCAAGTCCTCACACGGCACGACTCGCTTCAGAAAACCTGACATTCCCCTGCGCGAGGAAGCTCTTGATCTCATCGCTGCGCGCATGGGCGTCGCTTTGCCCCAGGGCGATCAGCTCGCGCGTGTAGCCGCGCTCGAACAGGAGGTAGCTCAATAGCTGCGTTCCCGCATTGTTGTTGGCGCCCATGGTACGCAGCAGCGCACGCAGGCTGCGCGGCAGCTCGTAGCGGTGCCGGCGGGCGATTTCGCTCAAATCCTGGGACGGAGTCAGCACCAGGCAGTCGATCCGGCGCGCCTTGGCATCCTCGTTGTAGCGATGGATGCGCTCGAGATCGGAATGCATCTGGTCCATGAACAGGGAATCGAGCATGAACCCGACGATCTGGCCGAAGGCCGGTTCGCTGTTCGAATTGCGCAAGCCGAGACCCGCCACCGCGGGGTCGCCCACGCCGATCACCAAGAGGCGATTGGCGCCCAAGTGCAGGGCCGGGCTCAACGGCGAGGTCTGGCGCATCGCGCCGTCGCCGTAATATTGCTCGTGCAGGTAAATGGGGCGAAACAAAAAGGGCATGGCGAGGCTCGCCATCAAATGCTGCAGCGTCAGCTGCACCCGCGCACCCTTGCGCGACGGCCGCGCCCACGGCTCGATCGCGGATGAACATGCGTAGAAAGTGACGGAGTCGGCGTCGGAGTAGCTGGTGGCGCAGATGCCGATGGCGTGCAGGTGCTTCTTGTACAAGCCGCGGGGGATGCCGTCGAAATTCAGGTTCTTGCGCAACAGCTCCCACAGCGGGGCGTTGTCGAACAGCGAACGCGGCGGGCGCACCAGCCAGCCTCCCGTGAGCAGCGCCAGCATCCAGTGCACTCCGGACCGAAACACGCTGGCCGCGTCGGCCTTGAAGACGTGGTGCACGCGAAAATCGCGCCAAACCCGTTCGATGGCGTAGACCGCGTGCTTGAAATGCGCCGGATCCGATGCCAGAGCGATCGCGCTCACCGCGCCCGCGGATGTGCCGGTAACGACCTGAAACGGGCAGCGCGAACCGCGCCACAGCAGCTCCGCGATCCCCTTGAGCACGCCGACTTGATACGCGGCCCGCGCGCCGCCGCCGGTCAATACCAAGCCGAGCGCGGGTTCCTCTTCAGGCAAGCGGTCGTCCCTCCTAGCCGAGCGCGCCGATGGCGTCATCGAGCCCCGCCAGCGTCAACGGGTACATGCGCCCCTCGAGCATGTCGCGAATGATCGCGATCGAAGTGATTTGGCGCCAGCGCGAGGGCGGCTGCGGATTGATCCAGACGAATTTCGGATAGGCCTTCATCAGGCGCGTAAGCCACACGCTGCCGGGCTCGGCATTCCAATGCTCGACGCTGCCGCCCGAGTGCGCGATCTCGTAAGGGCTCATGGTCGCATCGCCCACCAGGATGAGCTTGTAATCGGACGCGTAGGTGCGGATCACCTGGGCCGTATCGATGTGTTCGTTGAAGCGCCGCCGGTTGTCGCGCCACAAACTCTCATAGGTGAAATTGTGAAAATAAAAGTGCTCGAGATGCTTGAACTCGCTGCGCGCGGCGGAGAACAATTCCTCGCAGGTCTTGATGTGATCGTCCATCGAGCCGCCGATATCGAGCAGCAGCAGCACCTTCACCACATTGTGCCGCTCCGGCACCATCTTGATGTCGAGCCACCCGCCTGACCGCGCCGTCGCGTCGATGGTGTCGGCCAGCGCGAGTTCGGTCGGCGCGCCGCGGCGTGCGAAGCGCCGCAGGCGGCGCAGCGCCAACTTCATGTTGCGCGTGCCGAGCTCCACCGTGTCGTCGAGGTTCGCGAATTCACGCCGGTCCCATACCTTGACGGCGCTGCGATTTCGGGATTGGTCCTGGCCGATGCGCACGCCTTCCGGGTTGTAGCCGTGAGCGCCGAACGGCGAGGTTCCGGCCGTGCCGATCCATTTGTTGCCGCCCTGATGCCTGCCCTGCTGCTCTTCGAGCCGCTTCTTCAGGGTCTCCATCAATTTGTCCCAGCCGCCCAAGGCTTCGATCTCGGCCTTTTCGGCTTCCGTCAAATTCCGCTCCGCCATTTTTTGCAGCCAGTCCGCGGGCAGCTCGCGCGACAGCGCTGCGAACACGTCTTCGATCCCTGTGAAATGCGCCGCGAAAACCCGATCGAAGCGGTCGTAGAAGCGCTCGTCCTTGACCAGGCAGGTGCGCGCGAGATAGTAGAACCGCTCGGCGCTCGAATCGCAGAGCGAGCGGCGCAGCGCCTCGAGCAGCGTCAACAGTTCCGTGATGGACACCGGCACGCCGGCGCTGCGCAGCAGGAAGAAAAATCTAACGAGCATTCCGGCGATGCAGGAACAGCAGTTGCTCGAACAGGTGCACATCCTGCTCGTTCTTGAGCAGCGCGCCGTACAGCGGCGGAATCAGCTTCTTGGCATCGTCGCCGCGCAGCGCTTCGGGCGATATGTCCTCGGCCACCAGGAGCTTGATCCAATCGAGCAGCTCCGAGGTGGTGGGCTTCTTCTTCAAGCCGGGGGTTTCGCGGATCTTGAAGAACGAAGTCAGCGCCTCGCGCAGCAGCTCGCGCTTGAGGCCGGGGTAGTGCACATCGACGATCTGCGTCATCGTCGCTTCGTCCGGAAAGCGGATGTAGTGGAAAAAGCAGCGCCTCAGAAACGCGTCCGGGAGTTCCTTTTCGTTGTTGCTGGTGATGACGATGACCGGCCGGTGCTTGGCGTGCACCGTCTCGCGCGTTTCGTAGACGTAGAACTCCATGCGGTCGAGTTCGCGCAACAGATCGTTGGGAAACTCGATGTCCGCCTTGTCGATCTCATCGATCAAGAGCACGGGCTGCACGTCGCAGTCGAAGGCCTCCCAGAGATCCCCCTTGATGATGTAATTGCGGATGTCCTTGACCTTCGGATCGCCGAGCTGCGAATCGCGCAGGCGCGATACGGCGTCGTACTCGTACAGGCCCTGCTGCGCCTTGGTGGTGGACTTGATGTGCCATTCGAACAGCGGCTTGCCCAGCGAGCGGGCGATCTCGGCCGCCAGCAGCGTCTTGCCGGTGCCGGGTTCGCCCTTGATCAGGAGCGGCCGCGACAGCACCATCGCGGCGTTCACCGCGGCCATCAATTCAGGGGTGGCGATGTATCGTTCGGTGCCGCGGAACTCAGGTTGCATGATGAGCGGCCGGAGCTACTTGCGCACGGCCTGCAGGATTTGCATCGAATTGGTGCCGCCGGCGACGCCGCTGAGTTCGCCCTTGGTGAGAATGATCAAATCTCCCTCCTTGACCAATTTGAGATCGAGCAGCAGGCGGAATATCGAGAAATAGAACGCTTCGCGGTCCTTGTCGGTGACGTCGTAAGCCACCGGATAGACGCCGCGGTAGAGCGTCACCCGGCAGCGCGTGGTCTCCTGCCGCGTGAACGCGTAGATCGGAATATCCGAGCGCACCCGCGACATCCACAATGCGGTCTCGCCCGATTCGGTGAGCGCGACGATGGCCTTCACGTGCAGGTGGTTCGCCGCGTACATCACCGCCGCGGCGATCGCCTCGTTGGCGCGCTCGAAGTAGCCGGTGGTGCGCTGGCGGATGCGCACGTGCGCGCCCTGGTATTTTTCGGCCCCGACAATGATCTGCGCCATGGCTTCGACCACCTTGGTCGGATGCTTGCCGGCGGCGGTCTCGGCGGACAGCATCACCGCGTCGGTGCCGTCCATTACCGCGTTGGCGACGTCCGACACCTCGGCGCGGGTGGGTATGGTATTGACGATCATCGATTCCATCATCTGGGTCGCGGTGATGACCACGCGGTTCTGGTGGCGCGCCTCCTGGATGATCTGCTTCTGCAGGCCGGCGAGTTCCGCGTAACCCATCTCGACGCCAAGGTCGCCGCGGGCCACCATCACGGCGTCGCTGGCCTTCACCACTTCGGCCAAATTTTCGATCGCTTCGGCGCGTTCGATCTTGGCCACCAGCAGGGCGTGGCCGCCGGCCGCGCGCAACAGCGTGCGAGCCTCGTGGATGTCGGCCGCATCGCGGGCGAAGGACACCGCCAGATAATCGACCTTGAGCGAGGCCGCAGTGCGAATATCCTCGCGGTCCTTGTCGGTAAGCGCGCCGGCCGAGAGGCCCCCGCCCTGGCGATTGATGCCCTTGTTGTTGCCGAGCTCGCCCCCGACCAGCACCTTGGTCTTGATCCGCGGGCCGTCGATGGCGAGGACCTGCAGGCTGATTTGCCCGTCGTTGAGCAGCAGCACGTCGCCGACGAAGACGTCCGACGGCAGTTTCTTGTAGGCGATTCCCACCGACCGGTCGTTGCCGGCGTCGACGGCGAGCGACGCATCGAGCGTGAACTCGGCGCCGTCCTCGAGCGCCGCCTTGCCGGCGGCGAAACGGTCGATGCGGATCTTCGGGCCCTGCAGGTCGCCGAGAACCCCCACATAGCGGCCTGCCTGCTTGGCGGCGTCGCGCACCACCTCGAGACGGCGCGCATGGTCGGCGAGCGTGCCGTGCGAGAAGTTGAGCCGCACCACATCGACGCCCGCGTGAATCATGTCGGCCAGCACTTTGGGATCATCCGTCGAGGGACCCAAGGTCGCGACGATTTTTGCCCGGCGCAGTATGAAGCTCATGGTGCGAAGCTCATGCGGCGCGCTGCTCGAGAATCTCGACCGCGGGGAGTTTTTTTCCCTCGACAAACTCGAGGAACGCGCCGCCGCCGGTGGATATGTAGGAAATACTGTCTTCGACGCCGTATTTCTCGATGGCCGCGAGCGTGTCGCCGCCGCCGGCCAGCGAAAACGCCTTGCTGCGCGCGATCGCGTTGGCGAGCGTGCGCGTGCCTTCGCCGAACTGATCGAACTCGAACACGCCGACGGGGCCGTTCCATAGCACGGTGCCGGCCGCGGCGATCAGCTTCGACAACTGCTCGGCCGAATCCGGACCGATGTCGAGGATCATGTCGTCGGCGCCGACGCGGCCGACGGGTTTGACGTCCGCCTCCGCTTTGGCGGAAAACTCGGTGGCGACCACCACATCGGTGGGCATCGGAATAACGATGCCGCGCTTTTGCGATTGCTCGATCAGGCGCCTGCAGATATCCAGCATCTCCGGTTCATGCAGCGATTTGCCCACGTTGAAGCCGAGCGCCGCCAGAAACGTGTTGGCGATCCCGCCGCCCACGATCATCTGATCGACCTTGGAGAGGAGCGTCTCCAGCACCGTCAGCTTGGTCGATACTTTGGAGCCGGCGACGATGGCGAGCAGCGGCCGGGCGGGCTTCTCCAGCGCCGTTTCCAGCGCCGTCAATTCACTGACGAGCAGCGGTCCCGCGCAGGCGATGGGTGCGTACTTCGCGACCCCATGAGTGCTCGCCTCGGCGCGGTGCGCCGTGCCGAATGCATCCATGACGTAGATGTCGCAGAGCAGCGCCATCTTCTTCGCGAGATCGTCGGCGTTCTTCTTTTCGCCCTGGTTGAAGCGGACGTTTTCGAGCAGCACGACTTCGCCCGGCGCCACGCTGACGCCGTTCAGCCAGTCGCGCTTCAGGGCGACCGGCACGCCCAACAGCACCGTGAGGCGCTTCGCCACGGGGGCGAGCGAAAACGCCGCGGCGTACACGCCCTCCTCCGGCCGCCCGAGATGCGACATCAGCATGACTCGCGCGTGCGCGTTCATCGCGGCCTGGATGGTCGGCAGTGCCGCGCGAATCCTCGCGTCGCTGGTGACCACGCCGTCGCTGATGGGTACATTCAAGTCCTCACGGATCAGCACCCGTTTGCCGGACAGGTCCTGATTCGACATTTTAAGAATTTTCATGCGGTATCTCCGTCCCTGCGGCGCTTGGCGCGCCCGGCCTTGCGCCGTTACGCGACTTTCGACCAAGCGAGGGTGGTGTCGAGCATCCGATTGGAAAAACCCCACTCGTTATCGTACCAAGCGCAGACCTTGACCAGCGTGCCTTGGATGACCTTGGTCAGCGTGGCATCGTAGGTCGATGAGGCCGGATCGTGATTGAAGTCGACCGACACCAGCGGCTGGTCGTTGTAGGCGAGAATGCCGTGGAGCGGCCCCTTGGCGGCCGCGGCTTTGACGATGGAATGGATCTCATCCACGCTGGTTTTGCGCGCGGCGGTGAAGGACAGATCCACCAGCGAAACGTTGATGGTCGGCACCCGGATCGCGAACCCGTCGATCTTGCCCTTCAATTCCGGCAATACCAGGCCGACGGCCGCCGCCGCCCCGGTCTTGGTGGGTATCATCGACATGGTCGCCGAACGCGCGCGCCGCAGATCCGAATGATAGACATCGGTCAGTACTTGATCGTTGGTGTAGGAATGAATGGTGTTCATGACGCCGGCCAGAACGCCGATCTCATCATGCAGCACCTTCACCAGCGGCGCCAAACAATTGGTGGTGCACGATGCGTTCGAAATCACGGTGTCCGATGCCTTGAGGACCCCGTGATTCACGCCGTAAACGATGGTGGCGTCGACGTCATCGCCGCCCGGCGCCGAAATCACGACTTTCTTGGCGCCGGCGGCCAGATGCGCCGAGGCTTTGGCCTTGCTGGTAAAAAGGCCGGTGCATTCCAGCACGAAATGCGCCCCGAGCTCGCCCCACGGCAATTTCGACGGATCGCGCTCGGCAATCACGCGGATGCGATCGCCGTTCACGACCATGGCATCCCCATCGACGTGCACGTCGCCGCGGAAGCGGCCGTGAGCGGTGTCGAAGCGCGTCAGGTGGACATTGGTATTGGCGTCGCCCAAATCATTGATCCCGACGATCTTGATCTCGCCGTGGTGTTTCCCTTCATACAGCGCGCGCAAGATATTTCGGCCGATGCGCCCATAACCATTGATGCCGACTTTTATCGCCATTACGTGATCCCCTTGATGAACGATTCTAGACCGCCAGCACTTTATCGATGGCCTCAACCACATGCTCCGGCGTGAACCCAAATTGCTTGAACAGCTCCTTCGCCGGCGCCGACGCGCCGAAGTGATCGATGCCGACGATCTGTCCCTGCAAGCCGACATAATGCCACCACGGTTCGGTCGCGCCGGCCTCCACGGCCACGCGGCGCGTCACCGACGGCGGCAGCACGCTTTGCTTGTAGGTGTCGTCCTGGCGGTCGAAGACCGTGCTGCTCGGCATCGAGACCAGCCGCACCTTGCGCCCTCGGGCCGCAACGCTCCTGACCGCGTCGGCGGCGATGCCCACTTCCGAACCGGTGGCGATGACGATGACTTCGGGCGGTCCGTTGGAATCGATCAACACGTAGGCGCCGCGCCGGATTGCCGCCACCTGATCGGGTTCCCGCGCCTGATGCACCAATGACTGTCGAGTCAGCACCAGGCAGGTGGGCCCGTCGCGATTATCGAGGGCGGCGCCCCAGGAGGACGCCGTCTCGACCGCGTCGCACGGCCGCCACACATCCATGTGCGGAATCACGCGCAGACTCGCCAGCTGCTCGATCGGCTGATGCGTGGGGCCGTCTTCTCCGAGTCCGATGGAATCGTGGGTGTACACGAAGATCACGCGCACGCGCATGAGCGCCGCCATGCGCAAGGCATTGCGCGCATAGTCCGAAAAGGTTAGAAACGTGCCGCCGTACGGAATGAAGCCGCCGTGCGCCGTGATGCCGTTCATGATCGCCGACATCCCGAATTCGCGCACGCCGTAGTGCACATAGTTGCCGGCGGGCGCCGCGGGGTTGAGCGTGACCGAATCCTTGCGCAAGGTGCCGTTCGAGGGCGTGAGGTCGGCCGAACCGCCCAGGAGCTCAGGCAGCGAAGGCCCGAGCGAGTTCAAAGTGGCCTGCGAGGACTGGCGTGAGGCCAGCGCCTTGCCCTCGGATTGCGCATGTTTGATGGTGGCGTGCACCAGTTCATCGAAGCCCTGCGGCAGGTCGCCGCTCATGCGGCGCTCCAATTCAGCCGCCAAAGCGGGAAATTCGGCCTTGTAGGCCGTAAATCTCGCGCGCCATTCCTGCTCCGCCAGTGCGCCCTTCTCGTGCCTGTCCCAGGCGGCGCGAATGTCGGCCGGGATCTCGAACGGCGGCGAGGTCCAGCCCAAGTTGAGCCGCGTGGCGGCAATTTCTTCGTTGCCCATCGCTTCGCCGTGCATGGACGCCGTGCCCTGCTTGTTGGGAGCCCCCCAGCCGATCACGGTCTTGGCGCAAATCAGCGACGGCCGATCGGTCACGGCGCGGGCAGCCGCCAGCGCCGCCGCGATCGCCTCGCTGTCCTGGCCGTCGACATGGGGCAGAACATGCCATCCATAGGCCTCGAAGCGCTGTGCCGTATTGTCGGCAAACCAACCCGCCACTTTGCCGTCAATGGAGATACCATTGTCATCGTAGATGAGGATCAGCTTGCCGAGCTTCTGCGTGCCGGCGAATGAACCGACCTCGTGGGAAATGCCCTCCATCATGCAGCCGTCGCCGAGGAAAACGTACGTATGATGATCGATGATCTTGTGGCCCGGCCGATTGAACGTCGCAGCGAGCGAGCGCTCCGCGAGCGCCATGCCCACCGCGTTTGCGAACCCCTGGCCGAGAGGTCCGGTGGTCGTTTCGATGCCGAGGTGTATGTCGCGCTCCGGATGGCCCGGGGTCTTCGAACCGAACTGCCGAAAATTCTTGATTTCTTCCATCGACAAGGGGTAGCCCGTGAGGTGCAGCACCGAATACAGCAGCATCGACGCGTGCCCGTTCGAAAGCACGAATCGGTCGCGGTCCCACCACCCGGGATTGCCCGGATTGAACTTAAGCACGTCGCGCCACAGGACCTCGGCGATATCCGCCATGCCCATGGGAGCCCCCGGATGGCCGGAATTGGCCTTTTGGACGGCATCCATCGACAGGGCACGAATGGCGTTGGCAAGTTCGCGGCGCGTGGGCATTTGAGGCTACTTCTGAGGGAGAGGGCCGGTATTCTCCCCGATGCGCTCCCCCTTCCGCAAATCAGACGCAGGTCGCGCTTTGACGGGGAACGCGATCACACTATCGATGTCTCACCTGCAAGGACTGATTATGTACGGCGCGATGCGGCGCCGTCATGACCCAGTTCACCGTCGCGCACCGAGTGCTTTGCTACGATTTCTAGATATGCACATCCTACAAATTACGGATCCGCACCTGTATGGCAACGCCGCCGGCACGCTGCGCGGCGTGCAAACGGATGCCAGCGCGCGCAGCGTGTTAGACGATGCGATCGCGCGGGTTCCGGACTTCGCGGCTGTGCTGATGACCGGCGATCTCGTGCAGGATGATCCTTCGGGCTACCTGCGCTTTCGCAGCATCTTCGGCAATTTGCGCAAGCCCGTGCTCTGCATCCCCGGAAATCATGATGAGCCCGACGCCATGCGCCGCGAACTCGCGGGCGCTCCGTTCCAATATTGCGGCACGCATGCGGCGGGCGGCTGGCAGTTCATCATGCTGGACAGCTATGACGCGGGCCATGTCGGCGGGCGGCTGACCATCCAGGAGCTCGAACGTCTCGACCGGGCGCTCAGAGATTCGCCGGCGCACGCCATGGTCTGTTTGCATCACCATCCGGTCGCCATGGACAGCCGCTGGCTCGACAGCGTCGGTCTCGCCAATGCCGATGACTTCTGGCGCATCATCGATTCTCATTCCCACGTCCGGGCAATTGCCTGGGGTCACGTCCATCAGGCGTACGACGGCGAGCGCCGCGGCGTGCGTCTCTATGCAACCCCGTCGACCGGCGCGCAGTTCCTGCCGAAAAGCGACCGCTACGCGATCGACTCGCGCCCGCCGGCCTACCGCACTTTCAACTTGAGTCCCGACGGCAGCATCAGCACCCAAGTTCACTGGGTGGAAGCGCTGCCCATGCGCCAAACCGCGACCGCGCGCTAGGTGCGCGTAAGTACCCGCCTTCTCGTATCGGCGGCGCTCGTTGCGCTCATTGCTTGGGGGCAGATCGGCGCCGCCCGCGCCGACACCGCGCTGCATTCGCTCTGGGAGCTGCACGGCAAGCACAACACGGTCTATCTGCTGGGCTCCATTCACGTGCTGCGCCCCGGCGATTACCCGCTGGCGCCCGCGGTGCTCGAGGCCTATCGCAACTCCAAATCGCTGTTGATGGAAATCAATCTCGATGAGATGAATTCCGAGCAAGCGCAATCAGAGATGCTCGCCAGCGCCTTGTTGCCCGAGGGCAAAAGCCTGCCGCAAATCCTGGGTCAGAGCCGCTACTCGCGCGCCGAGAGCCTGGCCCACGACGTCGGGTTCGAATTATCGGGCTTCGACCAATTCGCACCGTGGTTCGCCGCCGAGGCCATTTCCCAGCTGCAGCTCGCGCAATTGGGCTTCGAGGCGCAATCCGGCGTCGAAATGTACTTCTTGGAGCGCGCGCGCACCGACGGTAAAACCATCGCGGGCCTCGAGACCGTGCACGATCAAATATCACTGTTCACGAGCCTGTCGATGGATCAACAGGCAGAGTACCTGCTGTCGAGCCTGGAGCAGGCTCACGATCTGCCGAAGCAAGTGGACGAGATGGTGCATGCCTGGCAGCGCGGCGATACGGGCTGGTTCGAGACCGAGCTCAAATCCGACTTGGGACGCGATCCTGACCTCTATCAGTCGCTCCTCGCCACGCGCAACCGCAAATGGATTTCACGCATCGAGGCGCTCCTCAACGATGACAAGAACACTCTTGTCATCGTTGGGACCGCGCATCTCGTCGGCCGCGACAGCGTCATCTCTCTCTTGAAAAAAGACGGCATCGCCGCTATCCAGCGTTAGACTTCAGTCGGCGGCGGCCGGCGCGTGCTGCGCCTTCCAGGCAGCCATTCTCGAACTCCGTTCCGCCTGCGCGGCGGCGACAATCCCGGGGATCGAGTCGCGCTGCGCCTTCGTCAGCACCGTCTCGTAAACCTGCTTCCAGGTCTGGTGCATGAGCGAAATGCGCGTCGCGGCATTATGCTGCTCGGTCTCGATGAGCGCCGGATAGCTCGAATCGTTCGGCGGCGTGGTCGCAAGCGCCTCATGGTTCGCCTTGCCGCTGGTGCGCAGCGCCTCGAATTGGCTCTCCTGACCGGCAAAGATCGCCTTGACTTGCGTCTTCTGTTCCGCCGTCAAATCGAGCTTATGCAGCACGAACCCCATTCCGCCCATGCCGCCGCGGTGATGTCCGTGGCGCCAGTGTTGGCCCTGGGTGGGTTGGCCGGCGGCGGCATCGGCCGCCGGCGTGGTGGTCGCCGCGTACACGGCCAACCCCGAAAGCGAGGTGGCGAGGCACAGGGCGGGAACAATATGTCGTAGCGTATTCATGCGGTCACTTCTCCGTGGGCTTAAACAGTGAGGCTAGTCTACGGCGGCCCGGCCGCGGACAATCTTGAGGAGTGGCAATGTTGCGTGAGAATCATGTAAAGAAATGTCAATTCACGCACTTAGGCCATTGATAGCCGGAAACTTGCGTCGCAGTATGGGGAACATGTCATGACGATACCGCCCAATCAACCAGCGCCGGAACCCTTAAGGCCGCGCGAAGCGCGCGTGCTGCTCGTGGACGACGATCGGGAGCTGTGCCAGATGCTCACCGAGTACCTCGACGCCGAACATTTCGAGGTCAAGAGCGTGCACGACGGCGGCGATGCGCTCGCCGAGCTTCAGGTGAACGATTTTGAAATATTGATACTCGACGTCATGCTGCCGAGCGTCGGCGGTTTCGATGTGCTGCGCAAGCTCGGCGCTGACTACGAAACGCCCATTCTCATGCTCACCGCCCGCGGCGATGACGTGGACCGCATCGTCGGCTTGGAGCTCGGCGCCGACGATTATCTCAGCAAGCCGTTCAATCCGCGCGAATTGGTGGCGCGGATTCGCGCGATCTTGAGGCGCGCCAGCAATCGCACGGCGCGCGGTCCGGGCCAGGATGAGATCATCGTGGGCCCGATCGTGCTCAATGCCGGAATGCACCAGGCGCGCGTCGCGGATCAGCCGGTCGCTCTCACTGGCGCGGAATTCCGCGTGCTCGAACTCTTGATGCGCTCGGCCGGTCAAGTGATCTCGCGCGAGCTCATGACCGAGCAGGCCCTGGGGCGCAAGCTCGTGCCGTACGATCGCAGCATCGACACACACATCAGCAATTTGCGCCGCAAATTGAATTTGGAAGCGGGCAAGAATCCCGAGATCAAAAACGTGCGCGGTTCGGGCTATACCCTCACGTGGGCAGATGCCGGCCGGGCGCATGCATAGCCTGTTCCTGCGGATTTTCGTGTTGTTTTGGGTCGCCATGGCGCTCATCGTCGGCGGCAGCATCGCGATCACCTTCACGGTCGCGGCCCGCGAATATGAATCGCCCGAAGCGCAGCGCCGGCCGAATGTCGCGCTGCAGGCCTCCGAGGTGCTCGCGAAGGGCGGGCTCCCGGCATTGCAGCAATGGCTCGAGAAAAACAAGAATTCCATCCCCGATCGCGATCTATTCGTGATCGGGCCGGATGGCCAGGACATTCTCGGCCGCAGCCTCTCCGAAGGCGCGGCGCGGCGCTTGGAATTCTTCAATCGCGAGTCGGGCCAGCCGCCGCCGCGCAATTTTCGTCCGCAGCGCACCGCGCCGCAGATCGTCGCCCCGGACGGCGCGACCTACACGGTGTTGCTGGTGCCCCGCCGTCCGAGCATTTTCGGGGCCTTGAGCCTGCCCGGCATTTCTCTGACCATCCTCTGCATTGCGCTGGTGGTGAGCGCCTTCGCCAGCTGGTGGTTGGCGCAGCATTTGAGCGCTCCCATCCGCCGCATCCAGGAAGGAGCCCGGGCGCTCGCCACCGAGAATCTCGACGTCCGGGTGAGCGCGGGTCTCGAAGGCCGCAAGGATGAGCTCGCGGTGCTCGCCAGGGATTTCGATGCCATGGCGGACCAGCTCAAGTCCAACCGCAGCGCCACGACGCAGCTGTTGCGCGACATCTCGCACGAGTTGCGCTCGCCGCTGGCGCGCATGCGCGTCGCCGTCGGCTTGGCGCGCCAGCCGCCGGCCGACCTGCCGCGCCAGCTGGATCGGCTGGAGCGGGAAATCGAACGCCTCGATGCGTTGATCAGCCAGGTGTTGAAGCTGGCGCGACTGCACGGCACGGATGCGCCCTACGAGCGCGAGGCGTTCGACGTCGAGGAGGTCATCGAGGAAGTCGTGCGCGACGCGAACTTCGAGGGCGCCGTCAAGAACTGCACGGTGGAACTTACGGGTGCGGCGAACAGCACCGCGCACGGGAATCGCGAGCTGCTGCGCAGCGCCGTCGAGAACGTGCTGCGCAACGCCGTGCGCTATAGTCCGCCCGGCGCGTCCGTGCAGGTCAACGTCGAGCGGACGGCGGCGGGGCTCTCGATCCTGATTCGCGATCGCGGGCCGGGGGTGCCGGCCGGCGACTTGGAGCGTATATTCGAGCCGTTCTACCGCGTGGCCGAATCGCGCGATCGCGACAGCGGCGGCGAGGGCATAGGCCTCGCCATCACCTCCCAGGTCATGAAAGCCCACGGGGGCACGGCGCGCGCCAACAATCATAGCGGCGGCGGCCTCGAAGTGCGGCTCAGCCTGCCGCAGGCAGCTTTGGCTTGAGGAGCGGGATTTGACCAGTCTGTTCAAAGAGGCCTGCAAATATATTCCGGGAGGCGTCAACTCGCCGGTGCGCGCGTTCCGCAACGTCGGCGGCGAGCCCATTTTCTTCAAGCAGGCGGCCGGAGCTCACACGGTAGCCGCCGACGGGCGGCGTTTCATCGATTACGTGGGTTCGTGGGGCCCCATGATCTTGGGTCACGCACACCCAGAGGTGATCGCGGCGGTACAACGCGCCGCCGCCGACGGCTTGAGCTTCGGTGCGCCCACCGAACTCGAAACCGCGCTCGCGCGGCGCGTTACCGAACTCGTGCCCTCCGTTGAACTGGTGCGCTTCGTGAGTTCGGGCACCGAGGCGACGATGAGCGCGATTCGCCTGGCGCGCGGCTTTACCGGGCGCGATACCATCGTGAAATTCGAGGGCTGCTACCACGGCCACTCCGATTCCTTGCTGATCAAAGCGGGTTCGGGCAGCTTGACCTTCGGTGTGCCGACCTCGCCCGGAGTGCCGAAGGCGCTCGCGGCGCACACCGTGACGCTCGGCTACAACGACGCAGATCAGGTACGCGAGGCGTTCCGGCAAATCGGCGGACAGGTCGCCTGCATCATCGTCGAACCGATCGCCGGCAACATGAGCTGCGTATTGCCCGCCGCGGGCTTTCTCGAGACGCTGCGCGAGGAATGCGACCGCGCCGGCGCGCTCCTGATCTTCGACGAAGTTATGACGGGCTTTCGCGTCGCACTCGGCGGCGCGCAGGAATTGTATGGAGTGCGTCCCGATCTCACGACGCTCGGCAAGATCATCGGCGGCGGGATGCCGGTGGGCGCCTTCGGCGGCCGGCGCGATATCATGGAGCGGCTCTCACCCTTGGGCCCGATCTACCAGGCCGGCACCTTGTCGGGGAATCCCGTGGCCATGACGGCCGGACTCGCGACGCTCGATCTCATCGCGGCTCCCGGCTTTCATCAGCGCTTGAACGCGGCCACCGATGTCTTGGTGCAGCGGCTCGCGGGCGCAGCCTTAAGCTCAGGGATTGCGCTTGCCACCAATCATGTCTGCGGCATGTTCGGGTTCTTTTTCACGGACGAACGCCGGGTCGACAGCTTCGCCAAGGTGATGGGCTCCGATGCCGAACGCTTCAAACGATTCTTTCACCGCATGCTCGAGGAGGGAGTCTATTTCGCTCCGTCGCCGTTCGAGTCGGGGTTCGTGTCGGCGGCCCACTCGGCTGCCGATATCGATGCGACGATTGCGGCCGCGGCGAAGACCTTCGCCAGCCTGCACTCCGCTTGAGCACGGCCGAGGATGCGGGCATTCATTTGGTTCGTGGGGTCGGTGATCGCGGCCGGACTCTTAGGCGCGCTGATCGCCTACCCTGCCTTCGAACTGGTCTCGCACTTCGGGCCCTGGCCGTTTCACCGGGTGGCGGGCCGCATCGCCATGCTGTTGCTGGCGCTCGAACTCGTGTGGCTGTGCCGGCATCTAGGGGTCGCGGGCAAACGCGATTTGGGTTACGGGCTGCCCTGGCGCAAATTTCTGAAGGTGTCCTTGCTCTGGGGCGTGATCGGCATCGCCACGGCGGGCTTGGGTGCCGCTTTTTTGCTGGCGGCGCATTTGCGCGTCGCGGCCGATCCCCCGTTCATCGCCTCCGCGGCGAGCTTGTCGCGCCTGCTGCTTACCGGCTTGGGCTCCGGCATCAGCGTCGCCCTGATCGAAGAGACGGTGATGCGCGGCGCCATGCACACCGCGGTCGAACGCGAATCCGGCCCCTGGGCAGCGGTCCTTTGCACGGCGCTGCTGTTCGCCATCCTGCACTTTTTTGCCAAAGCCCGCATTCCAGCCGATCAAGTGAATTGGGGCAGCGGCTTTGATTTGCTGCTGCGCTCCTTCGCGCCCTTGAGTCATCCCGCGCTGGTGTTCGACTCTTTTCTGGCCTGGCTCGCGGTTGGCCTCGTGTTGAGCCTGACGCGCGTGCTCACCGGCAATATTGCCGCGGGCGTGGGGCTGCATGCGGGCTGGGTGGTGGTCCTCCGGATGCTGATGGAGAGCACCGGGCACGGAGCGGGCGGCGCGTATTCGGCGTGGGTCGGCCGGTTCGATGGCTTGGTAGGGTACTGGCTGCTGCCCTGGGCTGCCGCCATCGGTATGGCGCTCTGGCACTGGCGCAGCGCCTGGGTGCCCTATGCCAGCGGCGCCAGCGGCGCCAGCCTGTCCAGCCGCACGACGGGATCGTCGATCTCGAGATAGGTCTGCTTGTCGGCCAGCGGCAGCGGCAGAATCTCCGCCAGGCGATGACCCACCCACGCGGCATCGTCGAGCCGCATGTGGATATCGGTGTAAACCTCGCCCAACTGCGGCAGCACCGTGCGCAATAGTTCCGCCAGGCGCACATGCCGGGCCGGCACGGGAACGGCGGCTTCATTGTCGATCCATGCCACTTCGCCGAGATTGAGGCCGTCCGATTGGCGGCTGCGTTTGAGGATGCGGAAGCGCTGCCCGCCCACGCACGACAGGCCGAGGAAGCCGTCCTGCAGCTGATGGAAGTCGGTGATCCCCGCCATGGTGCCCACCTCGTAGGTGTCGGTTTCACCCGGTCCCACTTCGCGGCCCTCGCGGATCAGCACCACGCCGAATCCCCGGCTCTCGCGCATGCAGTGCCGCACCATGTCGACATAGCGGGTTTCGAAAATCCGCAGCGGCAGAGGCCCATCGGGAAACAATACGATGTTGAGCGGGAACAGCGCGATGCTGTTCACTTCGATTCCCGCGAACGCAATTCGCCGAGCAGCTTGTCATGCAGGCCGCCGAATCCGCCATTGCTCATCACCAGCACCTGATCCCCCGGCAGCGCTTCGGCGGCCAGGCCCTTGACCATCTCGTCCACGCTGCTCGAAAAACGCACGCGCGGCGCCAACGAGGACACGGCCGCCTCGAGGTCCCAACCGAGCCCCGCCGATTTCAAGAACCAGGTGCGGTCGGCGAGCGCGAGGGCGGGCGCCAACTCCGCGCGATGCACGCCGAGTTTCATGGTGTTCGAACGCGGCTCGACGACGGCGATGATGCGCGCTTGAGGCAGGCGCGCGCGCAGACCCTTGAGCGTGGTTTCGATCGCCGTAGGATGATGCGCGAAGTCGTCATACACCGTAATGCCGCCGACCGTGCCGCGAACCTCCATGCGGCGCTTGACCCCGCGAAATTCGCGCAGCGCGAGGGCAGCGCGCTCCGGCGGCACGCCCACGTGGTTGGCCGCGGCCACGGCCGCCAGCGCGTTCATGACGTTGTGTTCGCCGAAGCTCGCCCATTTGACCTCTGCCACTCTGTGGCGCTCGCGCAGAATCGTGAACTCGCCCCACGCCGACTTAGGGTGCAGCGCGGCGCTCCAGTCCGCGTCGGCGCGCGACAGGCTGAACGTCTCCCGCGGCGTCCAGCAACCCGCCGCCACCGTCGCTTGAAGTTCGGCATCGTCGGCGTTCTGCACGATGCGCCCGGCCGCCGGCACGGTGCGCAGCAGCTGATTGAATTGCCGGCGGATCGCCGCCACGTCGGGATAGATGTCGGCGTGATCATATTCCAAATTGTTGAGGATCACGGTGCGCGGGCGGTAGTGGACGAACTTGGCGCGCTTGTCGAAGAACGCCGTGTCGTACTCATCCGCTTCGATGACGAAGTACGGCGCGCCGCCCAAACGCGCCGTTGCAGCGAAATTGCTCGGCACGCCGCCGATCAAGAATCCCGGGTTAAGGCCGGCGTGCTGCAAAATCCACGCCAGCATGCTCGCGGTCGTGGTCTTGCCGTGGGTGCCGGCCACCGCCAGCACATGCCGGCCCCGGAGCACCTCTCCGGCAAGCCACTCGGGGCCCGATGTGTAGGCCATGCCGCGGTCGAGCATCGCTTCGACGACCGGGCTGCCGCGGGAGAGCGCATTGCCGACGACCACGATGTCGGGCTTCAAGTCGAGTTGTTCGGCGCCGTACCCTTGAACGAACTCGATGCCGAGCCCGATGAGCTGGGTGCTCATCGGCGGATAGACGTTGAGATCCGCGCCGGTGACGTGAAATCCCGCCGCCTTGGCAATGGCCGCCACGCCGCCCATGAACGTCCCGGCAATTCCCAAGATGTGGATGTGCATGGTCAAGAGGCCGACAGCAGCCGCTGCTCCAATGCCATTGAGAGCAAGAGATAACCCACGCTGATCGCCGCTCCCAGCGCCAGCCCCGATTCGAGCGCCGCGCGCCATATGTTGGCGCAGGCGAGCAGGTACCAAATGAGCCCGACGAACAGCAGCACGCCCAAAGGCAGCGAGGCCGGACGATCGGTGCCGATGAGATTCAGCAGCGAGCCCAAGGGATACAGCACCAGTTGCGCCAGCACCGCGACGCCGAGCAGCGCGCTACCGGTCTGCAAAAAACGCTGCGGCTGGCGTGCGATGATCAGCACCAGCCAAGCGAACAAGAGCGGCAGCCCGACGCTCAGCGCTACCCGGGTGAGAATCCGGCCGCCGGGATTGGGCGGCAGCAGCGCACCTAACACCTCGAGCAGCGCTACCGCGGCGGCGACCAGGCACAGCAGGAATGCCGAGGCGGGCAGTTGCGCCGGCGACTTACGCCACAGCGCGATATCCCAAAATGCTTTTGCAAGTCGCAGCATTGCTCGATTCGGTCATAATGAATTCTCAAATTGTACACGTGGTCATCGTTATGCCTGACGCGATTTGGATCGATCGAAGCGATGAGCTGCCGGCGCTCGCGCGCGCCCTCGAGCGGCATTCGACGATCGGAGTCGACACGGAATTCCTGCGCGAACGAACCTTTTTTCCGAAACTGTGCCTGCTGCAATTGGCGGCGGGCGATGACATCTGGTGCGTGGACACCTTGCGCTGCGGCAGCCTCGAGCCGCTCCGCGCCGCGCTCACCGCCGCCGCCTCGCGCAAGGTGCTGCATTCCGCGCGGCAGGACCTCGAGACGTTTTATCTTAGCGTCAAGCGCGTGATTTCCCCGGTGTTCGACACGCAAATCGCCGCCGGATGCCTGGGGCACAAGCCGCAAATAGGCTACGCGGAACTGGTCAAGACGCTGCTCGATGTGACGTTGCCCAAGGGTCAAACAAGGACCGACTGGTCGAAGCGCCCGCTCACGCCCGCGCAGCTCGAATATGCGGCCGACGACGTGCTGTATTTGGGCGAGATCGCCCATCGGCAGAGCGAGCGGCTGCGTGCGCTGGGACGCGAGCACTGGGTCACGGAGGATTGTCTGGCGCTCGAGGATGTGCGGCTTTACCAGGCGGACCCGGCGCACGCATGGCAGAGGCTGCGCGGCCTTAAGCACCTGCCGCCGGCGCCTCGCGCGCGCGCGCGCGCGCTCGCGGTGTGGCGCGAGGCCATGGCTCGCGAACGCGATCTGCCGCGCGGTTGGATCATTCCCGATGCCGCGATCTTTGCGATCGCCGAGATGAATCCCGCGAACCGGGCGGCGCTCGACGCGGTGCGGGCGCTGCCGCAGCCGCTCAACGAATCGATCGGCGCAAGCCTGCTCGCGGCGCTGTCCGAAGGTTCGGCGACGGAACTCAAGGACCTTGAACCGGGTCAGGAATCGCGTCCGACTCCGGAGCAAAAAGCGCTGATCGAGCGGCTCGCCCGCCTGGTCGATGCGCGCGCGGCCGAACTTGGCGTCAGCGCCGAAATTCTCGCGCCGCGCGGCGAACTCAAGGCGCTCGCGATGGGTGCTCGCGAGGTCCCGGTGCTCGCCGGTTGGCGGCTTGCCGAAATCGGGGAAAAACTGCTCGAATCTTTGGACTAAGCGCCGCCCGGTGCTTCAGGCACCGCCACGCACCGCGCGCTGAATGCTCTTGAACACCGTGTCCCTATCAGCGTCGGCATCCACCACGCGCAGCAAACCGGCCGCCTCGTAATGCTTGATGAGCGGCTTGGTCTGCGCTTCGAACACTTCCAGCCGCTTGCCGATCACTTCTTCCTTGTCGTCCGGCCGCTGAATCACGCGCGGCATGTCGCCGCACTTCTCGCAATGCGGCGGTGTGCCCGGGGGCGAGGTGAACACATTGAACACCCGGCCGCAGTCCTGACAGATCCTGCGCCCGGTCAAACGTTTGAACAGAATGCTCATGTCGAGGTTCATCAGCACCACCGCCTCGAGCGGCTGTCCGATCTCGCGCAGCAATTCCTCCAAGGCTTCGGCTTGAGCGATGTTGCGCGGGAAACCATCGAGAATGAAGCCTTGCAGGGCATCGGGCCGCGCCAACCGTTCGCGAATCATGCCGAGCACGATGGCATCGTCCACGAGCTTGCCCGAGTCCATCGCGGCCTTGGCAGCCAAGCCCAACGGGGTCGCCTTGGCGACCGCCTCGCGCAGCAAATCGCCGGTCGAAATCTGCGGTACGCCGTAGGCCTCCACCAGCAATTGAGATTGGGTGCCTTTGCCGGACCCCGGCGCTCCTAATAGGACTATTCGCATATTTCTTTATAGTAGTGAAAGCGGGCTACCGTACCTTCGGTGAGGACCATCGTCAAACCTGCCCAAACGGGTGCCTCGCCCGCGCCGATCGGCTATCCTGCGCGGCTTCTGTACTCTCGTACACCCCGGAAGCCCCAGCAAATCATGCAGCGCAGAACCCCAAAAAACGCCTTTTACGCACAATCCGGCGGGGTCTCCGCCGTCATCAACGCCTCCGCCTGCGGCTTGATCGAAACGGCGCGCAAGCACCGCGGCAAAATCGCCAAAGTCTATGCGGGCCGGCACGGCATTATCGGCGCGCTGACCGAGGATTTGATCGACACCAGCAAGGAGAGCCGCGCCGCGATCAGCGCGCTGCGGCATACGCCGGGCGGCGCCTTCGGTTCGGCGCGCTACAAACTCGCGGGAATCGACAAGAACCGCGCAGCGTACGAGCGGCTGATCGACGTGTTTCGCGCTCATAACATCGGCTATTTCTTCTATAACGGCGGCAACGATTCCATGGATACCGCCCACAAGGTCTCGGAGATCGGCGTGCAATTGGGCTACCCGATCACTTGCATCGGCATACCCAAGACCGTCGACAACGATCTCGCGGTGACCGACTGCTGCCCCGGCTTCGGCTCGGCCGCCAAGTACATAGCGGTCTCCACCCGGGAAGCGGCGCTCGATGTGCTGTCGATGGCGCGCACCTCCACCAAAGTCTTCGTGCTCGAGGTCATGGGCCGGCATGCCGGCTGGATTGCCGCGGCCGGCGGTTTGGCCGGTGAAGGACCCGGCGCTGCCCCGCACCTCATTTTGTTCCCCGAAATTGCCTTCGATCGCGGCGTGTTTTTGAGCAGGGTGAAATCCTGCGTCGAGAAGTACGGCTACTGCGTCATCGTGGTGTCCGAGGGCGTGAAGAACCCGGACGGCAAGTTTCTCGCCGAGGCAGGCACCAAGGACGCCTTCGGCCACTCTCAGCTGGGCGGCGTGGGACCGGTGGTGGCGCAAATGACCCAGGAGGCGTTCGGCTACAAATTTCATTGGGCCGTCGCCGACTACCTGCAGCGCTCCGCGCGCCACATCGCATCGAAGGTGGACGTCGAACAAGCCTATGCCGTGGGCAAGGCGGCGGTGCAATTCGCGCTGCAAGGCAAGAACGCGGTGATGCCGGTGATCGTCCGCAAGTCCTCCGCGCCGTATCGCTGGAGCATCGGCGAAGCGCCGCTCGCCGCCATCGCGAACCAGGAAAAGAAGCTGCCGCGCAATTTCATCACGGCCGACGGCTTCGGCATCACCGCGGCTTGCCGGCGCTACTTGCTGCCGCTGATCGGCGGCGAAGATTACCCGCCCTACCGCCGCGGACTGCCGGTTTACGTCGAGCTCAAGGGCAGAGGTGTCGCGAAGCGCCTAAGCGTCCCCTTTGTGGTATAGTTTCGCGCCTAAAATTCCAATAACACTATATTTTTCAATAAGATAAATTGATTTGGAGACCAGAATGACCCTTGATAACGCCCTATTCCTGGCAATCGGCGCAGGCATCATTGCAATCGCGTACGGCGCCGTCTCGGTGCAATGGATCTTGAAGCAGCCTGCGGGCAATGCCCGCATGCAAGAAATCGCGGCGGCCATCCAGGCGGGCGCGCGCGCCTACTTGAATCGGCAATACAGCACGATTGCCATCGTCGGCGTGATCCTGTTCTTTGCCTTAGGGTTCGGCTTGGGTTGGCCCACCGCCGGCGGCTTCGCCGTAGGCGCTCTCCTCTCCGGGCTCGCCGGCTACATCGGCATGTTCATCTCGGTGCGCGCCAATGTGCGCACCGCGCAGGCGGCGCATCTCGGAATCAATGCCGCGCTCAAGGTCGCGTTTCGCGGCGGCGCCATCACCGGCATGCTGGTGGTCGGCTTGGGGTTGCTCGGCGTCGCCGGCTACTTCCTCGGCATGCTGCGGCTGTTGGGCGATGCCGAGGCGGCGCTGCGCGCCCTCGTCGGTCTGGCATTCGGCGGCTCTCTGATTTCGATTTTTGCGCGTTTGGGCGGCGGCATCTTCACCAAGGGCGCCGATGTCGGCGCCGATCTCGTCGGCAAGGTCGAGGCCGGCATTCCCGAGGACGATCCGCGCAATCCGGCGGTCATCGCCGACAACGTCGGCGACAATGTCGGCGACTGCGCCGGCATGGCGGCGGATTTGTTCGAAACCTATGCGGTCACGCTGGTCGCGACCATGCTGCTGGGCGGCCTGGTGATGGTTGACCTCGGCGAAAGCGCAGTGCTCTACCCCTTGGTGCTCGGCGCCATTTCCATCGTCTCGTCGATCATCGGAACGTTCTTCGTCTCCACCAAGGAAGGCGGCAAGATCATGAACGCGCTGTACAAGGGCGTGATCGTGTCGGCCGTCATCTCAGCCATCGCGTTTTATTTCGTCTCGCAGTGGATCATGGGAGCGCAAGCCATGTCGATGTGGCTGTGCACGCTGGTCGGCCTCGCGCTCACCGCGGCGATGATCGTGATCACCGAGTACTACACCGCCACCGAGTACAAGCCGGTGCAGCACGTGGCCTCGGCCTCGCAGACCGGCCATGCGACCAATATCATTGCGGGCCTCGGCGTCTCGATGAAGGCCTGCGCCCTGCCGGTGATCGCCGTGTGCTTGAGCATCTGGGCTTCCTACCAGCTCGCCGGGCTGTACGGCATCGCCATCGCGGCCACGGCGATGCTGTCGATGACCGGCATGATCGTCGCGCTCGATGCCTACGGCCCGATCACCGACAACGCCGGCGGCATCGCGGAGATGGCCGGGCTCGATAAAAAGGTCCGCGACGTCACCGATCCTTTGGACGCCGTCGGCAATACCACCAAGGCGGTCACCAAGGGCTATGCCATCGGCTCGGCGGGACTTGCGGCTTTGGTGCTGTTCGCCGACTACACGCACAAGCTCGGCGAAGTGTTGGGACATGCCACCGCTTTCGACCTGTCGAACCCGCCCGTGATCATCGGCTTGTTCATCGGCGGACTCATCCCCTACTTGTTCGCCGCCATGGCGATGGAAGCGGTGGGACGCGCCGCGGGAGCCGTGGTCAACGAAGTGCGGCGCCAGTTTCGCGAAATCCCCGGCATCATGGAGGGCACGGCAAAACCCGATTATTCGCGCGCCGTCGACATGCTGACCAAGGCGGCGATCAAGGAGATGATCGTGCCGTCGCTGCTGCCGATCGTCGTGCCCATCGTGCTGGTATTCGTGGTGAATTTTCTAATGGGTCCCGGAACCGGCGTGCAGGCGCTCGGGGGCCTGCTCATCGGCACCATCATCACCGGCCTGTTCGTCGCGATCTCGATGACCACCGGGGGCGGCGCCTGGGATAACGCCAAGAAATACATCGAAGAGGGTCACTTCGGCGGCAAGGGTTCCGACGCGCACAAGGCGGCGGTGACCGGCGACACCGTGGGCGATCCGTACAAGGACACCGCGGGCCCGGCGATCAATCCCCTGATCAAAATCATCAACATCGTGGCGTTGTTGCTGGTGCCTCTGCTCGGCAAATTGATGTAGCGCCGGCGTGGCCGCCGTGGCCGCACAGCGCCTGCCAGCTACGCGCGTGTCAAATGTCGAAATAAATCGCGTCGGGCTCGGCGGCGCCGTCGCGCGAGGCCACGCGCAGTTCTGGCTCCTTCAGCGACACGCGCGAGCGCGGCGGCACGCTGCGGGTCAGGAACACCGAGCCGCCGATGACGCTGTCCGCGCCGACGATGGTCTGGCCGCCCAGAACCGTGGCGTTTGCATACAGCGTGGCACCCTTCTCGACCGTAGGGTGCCGCTTGCGGCCGCGAATGATCTGGCCGCTCGCATCCCGGGGAAATGACAGCGCGCCCAAGGTGACGCCCTGATAGAGCTTGACGCCCTCGCCGATGTCCGTGGTTTCGCCTATCACCACGCCGGTCGCGTGATCGATGAAAAACGCTGCGCCGATTTTCGCCCCGGGATGAATGTCGCAGCCGGTCTTCGAATGCGCCCACTCCGTCATGATGCGCGCCATCATCGGCACGCCCAAATCGTAGAGCGCATGGGCAATGCGATACACGCTGACGGCCAGCACACCGGGATAGGCGAGGATCACCTCGTCGATATTGGTGGCGGCGGGATCGCCGTCGAATGCCGCCTGCACATCGCGCACCAAGAGTCCGCGGATCTCGGGCAGCCGGCTCAAAAAGACTTCGGTCAATTCACGGGCGCGCGGCGCGCACTCGCCGAACTCCGGCCAGGTGGCTTCGCGCTCGCGCCCGTAGCACAGACAATTCTCCATTTCGCGCTCGATTTTCGGCGCCAGCGCCGCCACCGCTTGCGCCACGTGGCTCTGCAGATTCTCGCTGTCCAAATCGAGACGGCCGAAGTAGCCCGGGTACATCAAACCGAGCACGCCCTCCAGAATCTCGGTAATTGCTTCGCGCGACGGCAGATAGCGGCGCGAAATGCGCAGCGCGCGCTTATCGCCGAGATAGCTCTCGAGCAATTCGCCGCTGACGCGTTCGAGCGCCGTCGCCCGGGTCTTTGGGTTGGCTAGGGCGGTCATGCGGCGCTCAGGCGACCGCCTGCATTTTCTCGACATCCTCGAACAGGCCCTCGAACAGCGCGCCCGACAGGTACCGCTCCCCGGCATCCGGCAGTATGACCACGATGGTCTTGCCGGCTTGCGCCGGCTCTTTCGCCAGGCGCAAGGCCGCCGCCATGGCGGCGCCGCAGGAGATGCCGCAGAGCATGCCTTCCTCGCGCGCGAGGCTCCGCGCCACGGCGATGGCCTCCTCGTTGCTCACCTGCTCGACGCGGTCGACCAACGACAGGTCCAGATTCTTCGGGATGAAGCCCGCGCCGATGCCTTGAATCTTGTGCGGGCTCGGCGTCGGCGTTTGACCGGCCAGGGTCTGGCTGATGACCGGCGAGTTGGTGGGTTCGACGGCGACGGTGAGAATGCGTTTGCCCTTGGTGCCCTTGATGTAGCGCGACACGCCGGTCAAAGTGCCGCCGGTGCCGACGCCCGAGACGAATACATCGACTTTGCCCTGGGTATCTTCCCAAATCTCAGGTCCGGTGGTCTTTTCGTGAATCCCGGGGTTGGCCGGATTTTCGAATTGCTTCATCAAAAGGTATTTGGCGGGATCCGCCGCCGCCAATTCCTCGGCCTTGGCGATCGCGCCCTTCATGCCCTTGGCGCCGGGAGTCAGGATCAGCTTGGCGCCGAATGCAACCAGTACCTTGCGCCGTTCCATGCTCATGGTCTCGGGCATCGTCAGCACGCAACCGTAGCCGCGCGCCGCCGCCGCATAGGCGAGCGCAATGCCGGTGTTGCCGCTGGTCGCCTCAACCAGCGACATTCCCGGCTTCAAGGTGCCGCGCTCCTCCGCGTCCCACACCATGGCGGCGCCGATCCGGCATTTCACCGAGTAGGCGGGGTTGCGCCCTTCGATCTTGGCAAGGATCGTCGCCGCGCTGCTCGCGTCCAAGCGGTTGATGCGGATCAGCGGCGTGCGGCCGATGGACTTGGTGTTGTCTTCAAAGATGGGCATGCGGCACCTCAAATTTTTCGAGAATGCCAGGATTTTCCTCCTAAGCGCGGGGGAAATGCCATAGCCCGCTGGGAAATGCCATAGCAGTTAGTTCTGAGCACCTGCCCGGCGGTTATAAGACCTTGATTTACAGGGGCGTGGGCGTCACGGAAAGCGGCTGCGGACGGCCGATGAGAAAGCCCTGCACGAAGTCGATGCCCATACCTTTGACCTTGTCGAGCGACAATTCGTCCTCGACGTGTTCGGCCACGATGCGAAAATTCAAGCTGCGCGACAGTTCAATCATCGCGGCCACCATTCCCTGGTTGACGGTGTCCGCGGCGATATTTTTGATGAACGACCCGTCGATCTTGAGGTAATCAACCGGCAGGGTCTTCAAGGTCGAGAACGAGGTCAAGCCGCTGCCGAAGTCGTCCAGCGCGAACTCGCAGCCCATGCCGTGCAGCACCGCGATGAAGCGGCGCCCATGGTCGAGATTGGCGACCACCGCGCTCTCGGTGACCTCGAAGCAAATGTCGCTGGGGTGAGCCCCGGTATGATCGAAGCACTCGACCACGAACTCCAGGAATTCAGCATCGCCGAGCGTCTGACCGGCGATGTTGATCGCGACGCTGCGGCCGGGCGGCAGCTTCATGCCGCCGCGGCCGAGAGCCGATAGCACGGTCTGGACCACCCAGCGATCCACATGCGGCATCAAGCGGTAGCGTTCGGCGGCGCGGATGAATTCGCCCGGCGGCGCCGCGGGCAGGTCGTTTTCGGCCTCCAGCCGCACGAACACCTCGAGCGCCGGGCCGCGCACCCCGGTGCTTTGCGCGTGTACGATGGGCTGGTAGTAGAGTTCGAATTTGTTGTCGCGCAGGGCGCCCTGCAGCTTCTGCAGCCAATGGATCTCGCCGCTGTGGCGCGCATTCGCCTCTTCCCGCGCGGAATACACGTGCACGTGGATGCCGCCCTGCTTCTTCGCGACGTAGCAAGCGGAGTCGGCGGAATTCATGATGTCCTCGATCGAACCGCCGCCGCGGCCGATTTCCACGAGGCCGATACTGACGCCGATATTGAAGATCTTGTCCTTCCACACGAAGCGGAAATCGTTGACGGCGCGCACCACGTCATCGGCGATCTGCCGCGCCTTCTCGAGCGGGCAGCCGACCAGCAGCAGCGCGAATTCGTCGCCGCCGATGCGCCCGACCGTGTCGGAATCGCGCACCGCTTCTTTGATGATGGTCGCAATCTCACGCAGCATATTGTCGCCCGCGGTGTGCCCGCAGGTATCGTTCACCGCTTTGAAGCGGTCGAGATCGAGGTAGCACAGAGCGTGCGCGGCGTCTCCGGTCTGGGCGGAGTCCATCGCCTCGCTCAAGCGCCGCTCGAATTCGCGGCGATTTACCAGCCCGGTCAATGCGTCGTGAGTGGCCTGATAGGTCATCTGGCGGGTCAAGCCGCGCAATTCACTGGTGTCGTGCAAAACCAGCACCAGACCCAGCGTGTCATTGGAATCGGACTTGAGCGGCGTCACGCTGATCTCCACCGAACGCTCGCGTCCGGCGTCGTTTATGGGCACCAGCACCGCGCGCTTGCCCATCGTGACCCGGCCTCCGGCGGTCAACGCCTTGCGTATCGGATCGCCCAAGGAATGCCGGTCATTTTCGTCGACCAGCGAGGCGACCTCCGCAAAGGACTTGCCGACGATTTGATCGAAAGTCTGCCCCAGCAGGGCCTCGGCCGCGTGATTGACGTAGTCGATGCGGCTCTCGGCGTCGACCGTGATGACGCTCTCGCCCATGGCATCGAGCGTAACCATGGCGCGAGGCCGGGACGACCCTTCGGTCGGCGCCGAATGCGGCAGCATCTCGAGCGCCGTGAGCAGCAACGCCGGCTCGCCGGCGCTGTCGATCAAGGTGCTCGACAATTCGACGCGGCTGACTTCGCCATGCTGTCCGACGAGCTCGATTTCATAGCGCTCGGCCGCGGCTTCGCCGGCGAGGCGCCGCTCAAGATTACTCTGCACCAACTCAACATATTCCGGCGACACGAAGTTGGTCAGCGGTTTGCCGACCACTTCCGCGGCGTCCATGCTCAACAACGACAAGAACCGCGTATTGGCGAACATGATGTATTTGCGGTGAACCAGCACCGCGTCGTGCACCGTCTCGACCAGGCGCTGAAAGAGCTGCTCGCGGTCGTGCAGCCGCGCGCCGCGCTGCTCGAGATTCTCCAAAAGCTCATTGACGGCCGTGCCGAGCTGCCCGAGCGACTGGGTCTTGCCCTCGATGCCGATGCGTCCCGCCGAGCTCGATTCGCGCGTGAGCTGCCAGACCTGCTGCGAGAATTCGTCGACGGCTCGCTCCTGGCGCCGCTTGCGGACAAGAAGCACACCGATACCCACCGCGAGAACAGCACAGGTTAAAGACCAAAGAACGATAGAAGACAAAATCAACTGAAGACCTCGATAACGACACATTCCAACGACGCTGTTTACATGGACCCTCGCGGGTTGGACGCGTCTCGAATCATCGTCACTCGGAGAATAGCGCACAGGCATGGCGCCGCCTGTAGAAATTGACCATAATCAGCGGTCTTATCGCACTTGAGAAACAATGGATAACCTGGCGGCCCGACAGCAAATGGTGGATCAGCAGATCCGCACCTGGGAGGTTCTCGACCCGCGCGTGCTCGCCGCGCTCGCCGCCGTGCCGCGCGAAGCGTTCGTGCCCGAAAGGTACCGCGAGCTTGCGTTCGCCGATTCGGAGCTGCCCATCGGGCTCGGTCAATCCATGCTCGCGCCCAAGATTCAAGGCCGCATCCTGCAGGCCCTCGGCATCAACGCAGCGGACAGCGCGCTCGAAGTCGGCACCGGCTCCGGCTACTTGAGCGCATGCATGAGTCTGCTCGGCGCCGCGACGCATTCGATCGATATTCATCCGGATTTCACCGCCGCCGCCGCCGCCAACCTCCGCGCCGTGCCGGATGCGCATGTGCGATTCGAGACGCGCGACGCCTTCGATCCGGCCGCGTTGGGCGAGTACGATGCCATTGCCGTGACCGGATCGCTGCCGGTCTACGACGCGCGCTTCGAGCGGGCGCTCGCTGTCGGCGGCCGCTTGTTCGCCGTGATCGGCTCGGCGCCGGTGATGGACGCGATCTTGGTGCGCCGGGTCGATCGCACCGAGTGGATTCGCGAAAGCCTGTTCGAGACCGTCATCGACCCGTTGATCAACGCCACCGCCGCGCAAGGGTTCGTATTTTGACGATCGCTGAGCTCAAGCCCGCGGAGTTCCTCCGGCGGCGCGCCGCGGGCACCGACATGACCCTGCTGGACGTGCGCGAGGATTGGGAGACCCAACTCGCGCCTGTTCCGAGCCGCATCGTCCATATCCCCATGGGTCAGATTGTCGACCGCCAGGGCGAGCTAGACCCGCATACGCCGACGGTGGTGATTTGCCGCTCCGGCGGCCGCAGCCTCGAAGTCGCGCGCTATCTGGCCGCGCAGGGTTTCGATTCGGTGTTTAATCTAGCGGGGGGCATCCTGGCCTGGTCCCGCGATGTGGACCCGTCGATCCCGCAATATTGAACCTCTGCATTGGGGTTTTTAGGGTGATATAGTCATATACAACACTATATGAAGAGACTTTTTGCCATTCTTGCCGTGTGCCTGGCCTCGAGCCTCGCCTGCCGCGCCGCGCCGGCGGCCGACCTGTTGGCGGTCTATCAGCGGGCGCTGCAGAACGACCCGCAGCTCCGGGAGGCGGAAGCCACCCGCCTCGCGGCGCTCGAAGCGAAGCCGCAGGCGCTCTCGGCCTTGCTGCCGCAGCTCTCGGCCAACGGCACCGCCAGCAAGGAGCGCGATGCGGGATCCTCGAACCAGGTCGAGTCCGTGCAGATTGCGGGCAGCCCGACGATTTTCGAAAGCTTTCCCTTCGACGGCCGAGTCACGACGATCACGCATCATTACGGCGTCGACCTCAAGCAGAATTTGTTTCGCTGGCAGAACTGGGTGGCCCTCAAGGAAGCGGATTCTCAAGTTGCGCAGGCCGAGGCGGACTACCAGGCCGCGCAGCAAGACCTGATCGCCCGCGTCGCGCAGCGCTATTTCGACGTTCTCGCAGCCGAAGATGACCTCGATGCGCAGCAGGGCAATCTGGCCTCGGTGAACCACCAGCTCGATCAGGCCGAAAAGCGCTACGAAGTCGGTCTGGTCGCCGTCACGGACGTGCAGGAAGCTCGCGCCGCGCACGATAGCGGTGCGGCAGCCGTGATCGCGTCCAAACGTCAGCTCGCCTCCTCGCAGGAACTGCTGCGCGAGATCACCGGCGATATGTTCGACAACCTGGCGCGCCCCATCGAACCATTCGAACTCGCCAATCCCGACCCCAGCAGCGAAGACCGCTGGGTGGAAATGGCTCTGCAGCAGAATCTCTCACTGGTGTCCAGCCGCTTGGCGGCGGACATCGCCCGCGAGAATGTGAGTTCGGCGCGCGGCGGACACTTGCCCACCCTCGATCTGGTCGCAAGCCGCTACAAGGCCACCAGCGACGGTAACTACACCAACGCGGACGGCACGCCGTACGGCAGCACCAGCCTCGATCAATACCAGAACATCATTGGTCTGCAGTTCACTTTTCCGCTGTATTCGGGCGGGATGGTGTCCTCCCAGGTGCGCCAGGCCGTCTACCAGCATCGCGCGGCGAAGGAACGGCTGGAGCGTGTAGCACGCCAGACCGAGCACGATGCGCGCGATGCGTATCTCGGCGTGCTGTCGGAGATTTCGCGCGTCAAAGCCTTGCGCCGCGCGGTCGAATCGAATGCGACGGCGCTCGGCGCCACGGAGGCCGGCTACGAGGCCGGGACGCGCACCGCGGTCGATGTGCTGGCGTCGCGGCGCCTGTGGATTCAGGCGCAGACCGATTACTCGCGCAGCCGCTACGACTACATGATCAACGTGCTCAAACTGCAGCAGGCGGCGGGCATTCTGTCCGAACAGAGCTTGGATCGGCTCAACGTGCTGTTCAAGGATGCGCCGCCGGCAACGACTCCAGCAACGGCTCAATGAGCTTGAGCAGCCGCGCGACGCTGCCGCGGTGCCGTGCGACGAACTCGCGCCCTGCGTCTCCCGCCCGCTGCCGGAAGTCAGGATCGGCGAAAAACCGGCGCAGTGCCAGGGTCAAGGCCGGCGCATCGGTGACTTGCACCGCGCCGCCCATCTCAACCAGCAAACGCGCGATATCCCCGCTGTTGGCATTGTAGGGTCCGGTGATGACCGGCACGCCGAGTGCGGCCGGCTCCAGCAAGTTGTGCCCGCCGACCGGCACCAAGCTGCCGCCGACAAACGCCACATCGGCCGCCGCATACAGCGCCGCGAGTTCACCCACGCTGTCGACCAGCAGAACCTGCACAATCCCGCGCGCCGCCGCGCCCGCCGCGCCCGCCGCGCCCGCCGCATCCGCGCTGCTGCGCCGATCAAAGCTCGTTCCCCGCCGCAGCAGCAAATTCGCCACGCTCTCGAAGCGCTGCGGGTGCCGCGGCACCAAAAGTAAAAGGGCATCGGGGAACGTGAGGCAAAGCGCCGCGTGCGCATTCAACACCTGTTCCTCCTCGCCTTCATGGGTGCTGCCGGCAACCCACGCGGGCCGCGCGCCGATCAGGAGACGGCGCAGTTCCCGCCCCTGCTCGATGATCGAGCTGCCGAGCCGCATATCGAATTTCACATTGCCGATGACGTGCGTGCGGTCACGAGCCGCGCCGATGGCGACGAAGCGCTCGGCATCCTCCGAGGTCTGCGCGCCGATCAGGGTCGTGGTCGCCACGGCGCCGCTGAACAGGGTGCCGAATCGCCGATAACGCGAAACTGATTTCGGCGTCAAGCGCGCACTCGCGAGCACCACGCGCACCCCGCGCCGCCGGCATTCGTAGAGCAGGTTCGGCCACAGTTCCGTCTCCATGATGATCGCCAGACGCGGATGCACCCGGGTCAAGAACCGCGCGACGGATCCCGGCGTGTCGTAGGGAAGGAAACGGATGTCGATCTCATCCCCGAACAGCGCCTGCGCCTGCGCGCGCCCGGTCGGAGTCGCGGTGCTGAGCACCAGCGGGACGCCGGGATACCGATCGCGCAGCGCGCGCAGCAGCGCGGCCGCCGCGGCCACTTCGCCGAGCGACACCGCATGCAGCCAGATGCCAGGCGAGCCGCGGGCTGTGCGTCCCCACCCGAAGCGTTCGCCGAGATTCTGCCAGTAACTGCGGTCGCGCAGGCCGCGGCACAGCACCACCGCGAACGCCGCGGGTGCCAGGAGCACCATCAACACACTGTACAGCCGGCGCATGGTCTATTCAGCGATCCTTAAGATGCGTAACCCGCCAGCAAGCACTTCCAAGCTGAGGGGGAGAATCGATCGGACGGCAAGGGCCGCGTTATTTTCGCGAGCGAGCGGTGGAGCCTCTGCAGATTTTGCGATGTCCACGCGCCGCGGCCGCGCACCCGGCAGCGATCGAAGTCGATCACGCTGACGGCGCCCTGGCTGTCGAGCAGAATATTGTGCGCATTGAGATCGGCGTGATCGACGCCGTTCTGATGCAGGCGCGCAATCGCCGCGCCGATCGCGCGCCACGATGCAGCGCTCAAGGCGGCGGCGCCGAGCATCGAACTGACGGATTTCGCATCCGCGATGCGCTGCATGATGAGATCGCAGCGATAGGTGAGACCGCTGCGCCGGTAGCGGGCAGCCACCGGTTTTGGCACCGGCAAGCCGCGCTCGGCCAGCACCGCGAGCAAGCGATACTCGGCGAATGCGCGCACCCGTGCCTCGCCGGCCCAGATATACCGATCCGAAAGAATTCGCGCCATGAAACCGCCGCGCCGATAGTGGCGCAGTACCCAGTGTTCCGCACCCGATTCGACAAACCACGCGGCGCCGCGGCCGCTGCTCGCGGCCTTAAGTACACCGCGCGCGGCCCAGTATTGCGGATCGAACAGCGCTTCCGCGGCGGGGTCCATGAGCGCACCCAAGTCCGCGGGACCGGCCAGTATGGCGCCGTTGGGTGTGGCAATGCGTCGGCCGCCGTCCATCATCATTGTTGTAGCGCGTCCTAAAGGCACCGCGGCCGAGTTTATCACCTTCAACCAACACGAAATTTCGCTAAGATGCCCGCATGAAAGCGCTCGAAATCAAGGTCCCCATCTCGCCGGGAGAGCTGCTCGACAAGATCACAATTTTGCGCATCAAGTCGCGGCGCATGACCGATCCGCAAAAATTGGCGAATGTGCGTCTCGAACTCCATGCGCTGGAAGAAATCTGGGAGAACTCCGCGCCGGCCGGCATCGACGTGCAAAGCGACGTACGGGCGTTGCTCGAGGTCAATGAGCGGCTGTGGGTGATAGAAGACGATATCCGCGACAAGGAGCGCGCGCAGGCATTCGACGCCGAATTCATCCGCCTCGCGCGTGCGGTTTACATCGAAAACGATGAGCGCGCCGCGGTCAAACGGCGCCTCAATGTCTCGTTGGGCTCGGATCTCGTCGAGGAAAAATCCTACAGCGACTACAAGAGTTAGCCTCTGCAGGCAGTTCGGGCGGCTACTGGCCCGGCTGATCCACTTCGTGCGCGCCGCGATGCAGCGTGTACTCCGCCCCGCAATAGCCGCATTTAGCCCACCCCGCCGCTTCGATGGCGAGGTACACCCGCGGGTGAGAATTCCACAAAAACATGCCGGGCATGGGACATGACAGCGGTAAATCGGCCGGCGTCACCGTGTATTGATGTTGCGCATTGGGCTGAATCAAATTGTGCTTCGAATCATCTTGGACCATCGACGGCATCGTCATCTCTCCGCTCGGTATCGAATGCTGCACGCCAGATCTCTTGAACTCGGGACCGCGTCGCGGCGTGAGGGGCCGCCTCCACCACACGCACTCCGCCCTCGAGCGACAAGTGATGCAGCACGCTACGATAGCCTATGTAGGCATCCTTGAGCCACAGCGCCGTTGCCGCATCGAGCAGACCTACCCGGCAAAGCCCCTCGAGCTGGCGGATATTGTCCGTATACGCCACGAGTTCCGGGTGTGCGCTCGCCGCCGCCAGAACCAGGTATTGCACCAGGAACTCGATGTCCGCGATGCCGCCGGCATCCTGCTTGATGTCGAATTGTCCGGGGCCCGATTGCGACAGCTCGCGGCGCATGCGCTGGCGCATCTCCATCACGTCGCTGCGCAGCGTATCGCGCCGTACGGCGGTGCGGAGCACATGGCGCCGCACCGACTCGAAGCGCGCGCGAAGCCCCGCATCGCCGCCCACCGCCCGCGCTCGCAGCAGCGCCTGATGTTCCCAAGTCCACGCATCGTCGCGCTGATACCGCTCGAAGGCGTCGATACCCGTCATCAGGAATCCGCCCTTGCCATTCGGCCGCAATCGCATGTCGACTTCGTAGAGCCGTCCCGCCGCGGAGTGCATGGTGAGCAAATGCACGATGCGCTGCCCGAGCCGCAGAAAGAACACCACATTGTCGATCTGGCGTTCGCCCCGCGTTTGTTGAATTTCACCGCTCGAGTCGTGCAGAAACACGAGATCGAGGTCCGAGCCGTAACCGAGCTCCAGGCCGCCGAGCTTGCCGTAAGCTGCCACGGCGATCTTCACCACGCGGGCGTTCGCGTCGCTGTCGCCGCAGTACGGCACGCCGTAGATCTTCGTCATCTGTCCCCAAGCGAGTTCCATGCAGCACTCGACGATGAGTTCGGCAATGTCGGTCAGCCGGTCGCTGACCGCCATCAGCGGCAGGCGTCCGGTGAGATCGGCGAGCGCCACCGCAAATACCGCGACTTTTTGAAATTGCCGCAAGGCCTCGACTTCCCGCTCCGGATCATCGGCGGGCAGACGCTCGGTGCGCGCGGCGAGTTCGCGGGCAAATCCCGCACGCGAGGGGATCTCATCGAAGGCTTTGGCGTCGATCAACTCGTCGAGCAGCAAGGGAAAATCAGCGATTTGACGCGCCAGGAAGCCGCTTATCGCGCACACGTCGATCAAACGATCGAGCGCCGGAGGCTGTTCTTTCAACAGCGCGAGATATGACGAGCGCGCGCCGATCGCATCCAACACCTTGAGCACCCGCTCGATCACCGTCACGGGCGATGCCTGCAGCGCGGCGGCCTTGAGCAAACGGTCCAGAATGACGTGCAGCCGCCGGCGGCCGGCCTCATCCAGCCTGCGGTAGGGAGCCGCTTGCCGATAGGACTGCAGCAAGGCCGCGACCGCCGCGCTCGCGGCTGCGGGAAACCCGCCGTTCGCGAGTTCCTCCTCAATGTCGACTTCCTCGATGCCAAGCCAGCTCAACGCGGCCTCTGCGTCTCGCCGCTGCGTATCGGGGCCGCCGAACAACAACGCTGCGAATTGCCGCGCCACGCCGCGGCGCGCGGCGTCGATGCGCGCGGCAGCCGAGGAATAATCCGGCGCGCCCATGTTCACGCACAGCCGGCTCTGGTCCTTTGGATCCGCCGGAATGGAATGAACTTGCTGGTCGCGAATCATCTGCAGCGCGTTCTCAGCCTTGCGCAACACCAGGTAAGCATCGGTCAATTGCGCAACATCGGCGGCCGACATCAGTTTTGCACCCGCCAGCAGCGGGATCACCTCGAGCAACGCCGGAGTTTGCAGCCGCTGATCGCTGCCGCCGCGCACCAATTGCATCGACTGCACGATGAATTCGATCTCGCGAATTCCGCCCATGCCGAGCTTCAAGTCCTGCTCGAGATCGCGGCGCGCCACTTCGCGAACGATCAGAGCCTTCATTTCGCGGAGCGATTCGAACACCCCGAAATCGAGATAGCGGCGATAGACGAACGGCCGCACGAATTCCTGGTTTGCGGCCCGGTAGGCATCGGCGCCCACCACGGCTCGCGCCTTGATCCACGCATACCTCTCCCAATCCCGGCCGTGCTGCTGCAGGTAGTCCTCGAGCGCCGCGAGACTCACGACCAGCGGTCCGCTCTCGCCGAACGGCCGCAAGCGCATGTCCACCCGATATACGAAACCGTCCTCGGTTCGCGCATCGAGCAGTCGAATGAGTTCGCGGCCGAGGCGGTTGAAATACTCCTCATTGTCGATCACGCGCGTACCGTCGGTTTCACCGGCATCCGCAAACAGGAACACGAGATCGATATCGGAGGAGAAATTGAGCTCGCCGCCGCCGAGTTTGCCCATGCCGAGCACAATCAGCCGCGCGTCCGCTCCCGCGGCGCTTCGCGGCCGGCCGAAAGGAATCCTAAGATGCGACTGTGCGGCCGCCGCCGCCGCGCGGATGCAGCTGTCCGCCAAATCCGACAGCGCCCGCAAGGTCTCGGCCACGCCGGCATGGCCGGCCACGTCGCGCCACGCGATGCGCAGCATTTCGCGCCGCCGCCATTCCCGCAATATGCGTTGCGCATCGCCGCTGCTCGCCGCGCCGGCTGCGCGCCGCTCGTAGTCCGCATTGGCGGCGTGCGCAGCGGCGCACCCGTCCGCGGAGACGAAGTTGTTGCAGAGCCATGCAAGAGCCTCGGGGTCCTGAATCAATGCCGCCGCCGCGAACTCGCTGCTCGCGATCAATCGCGCGAGTTCTTCTTTCTGCGTTTCGGTCAGAGCCTCATGCGTCACCCGGAGAGCTTCCAACCCGCTTGCGCGTTCCCACCAGCGAATCACGGATTCGTGCAGGTTTTCGGGTATCGAATCAAGGGCGAGGAGGCGTGCGGTCATGCGAGACGATTGAATCACATCCCAATCAAGGATACCTTGCAGCGTAGAGCACTAGACTAGCAGGGAAGAGCCCACGGGAGGATCGACGTGAACGCAGCGTTGCAGCGCGCACTGCACTCTCGCACGGTGCCCGTGCTGAAGTGGCTGCTCACGTTCGGTTTGATCTTCGCGACCGGCACCTTGGGTTTCGCCCTGCCTCAGTTCGGCAGCAGTCTGCATCTGCCGATACTGCCGAGCGGCATCGCGGTCGCCGCCACCTATCGCTGGGGACAGCGCATGTGGCCCGCCGTGTGCGCCGCCGGCATCGCCATCGACTTGTCAACCCACAACCCGCTCATCGCCGCCATCGGCGTGGGTCTCGGGCTTGCCGGCGGCGCGTCGCTCACGGCATGGATCCTCGAGCGGCGCGGCTTCGACCCCAGCTTCAGCCGCGCCAGAGACGTGCCGCTTTTCGTCTTGGCTGCAACCGCCGGCATGACGCTCGCGGCCAGCGTCGGCACACTGGGCTTTTATGTTGCGGATCCCAACTCCAGCACAGTGCAGGCGACGTACTGGTTTCGCTGGCTCTGCAACACCATGGCGGGTGTGCTGATCGTCGCCCCGATATTGGTGGCAGTGAGCCGGGGGAGCCTCGCGCAATTCGCCGAGCACTGGGCTGAGGGCGCGCTGTGGCTGGTCGGCATCGCGATCTGTTGCGCAGCGATGTTTCTCCCCGTCGACGGTCAGGTGATGAGGCCGCCGGTCACAATTAGCCTCCTGATTCTCATCATGGTGGGCACCATCCGCTTCGGTCTGGTGGTCACGGCTTCCGGCTCGTTCGTCGCCTTGTCGGCTATCGCTTACGGCGTCGCCTTCGATCGCGGCATCTTCATGCATTTCAGCCAATTTCAGGGCCTGATCATGATCTGGGCCATGAGCGCCGGGCTGACCGGCGCAATACTCGTCATGACGGCTCTGCTCGCCGAACGGGATTCGGCGAGTCTCGAACGGCTGCAGGCCGAGCAGCGCTACGCGCAAATATTCAACGGCAGCCCGCAGCCCATTTGGGTACACGACCGCGATACGCTTCGAATTCTGATGATCAATGAGGCGGCTTTGCGCCAGTACGGATGGAGCCGCAAGGAGATCCTGTCGATGAGCGTCGCCGCCCTCATTGCGCCGGGAGAATCTCGCGCACCGCTCGACATGGAAGCACCGCTCGACATGGAAGCACCGCTCGACATGGAAGCACCGCTCGACATGGAAGCACCGCTCGAGACGGAGGCGCAGCTCGAGACGGAGGCGCAGCTCGAGACGGAGGCGCAAAGCGACGCCGCGCCGCCGTTGCGCGTCGAGCCCTCCGAAATGCGGCATTTGACGCGGGATGGCCGCGTACTCGAAGTGGAGGTCTGGACGCGTGCGATCGACTGCTTGGGTCAGCCGGCCGAACTCGTGTTCGCGGTCGATGTCACTGAACGGCGCGCCTTCGGGCGCGCGCTGATGGATGCCATCGCCGGCGAGCAGCGGCGCATCGGTCAAGAGATGCACGACGGTCTCGGCCAGGAGCTGACCGGCCTCGCGCTCTCAGCGCGCGCACTCGCCAATCGCGCGCAGCGCGAACGCGATGCCATCGCCGATGATCTCGATCAGCTCGCCCTCATCGCCACCAGCTGCATTCAAGATGCGCGCCTCATCGTGCAGGGACTCTCGCCCTTGACGGACGCGGACGGCAGTTTGGAGGCGGCGCTCGAAGCGCTGGCGCGGCGCAGTTCCTTGAGCGGCACGCCGGTGCGCTTCCGTGTCCGGCACGAAGCGCCGCTCGACATCGATCTGAAAGTACGCAATCACCTGTACCGGATCGCGCAAGAAGCCGTGCAAAATGCACTCAAGCATTCCAACGCGCGTGCCATCGACATCGATCTATCTATCCGTCAGGACAGCATCCGGCTGGAAGTATTCGATGACGGACGCGGTCTGCCCCCGCCGGATGCCCGCGGCACCGGCCTCGGCATGCGTACCATGCGCTTTCGCTGCAGCGCCATTGGCGGGCGACTCTCGATGGGCCGCCGAGTCGGCGGCGGCAACTCGGTCGTATGCGAAGCGCCGCAGGCGCGGACTTGGCCTGCGGCGGAACGCACCATATAGAGTACTAGCGGTGCCATCGCCGATGATCTCGATCAGCTCGCCCTGCTCGCCACCAGCTGCATTCAAGATGCGCGCCTCATCGTGCAAGGGCTATCGTCGCTGACCGATGCGGGCGGTAATCTCGCTGATGCGGCAGCGGCCTCGGCATGCGCACCATGCGCTTTCGCTCCAGCGCCATCGGCGGGCGGCGGAACAGGCGGCCGTATCTCTGGCCGAATCGCGGCCACGACCCTCTCCCTAGCGAATCGCGACCACGAAAAGTCTGGGGAATGGCAGCAGCACGGTGCCGTCCGACAGCCGCGGATAGGCGTGGTAAACCGCCGTGCTATAGCGGCTCAAGTAGGCCGCACGCTCACCATCATCGAGCGGTTCGAGGAAGGGCCTCAAGCCGCTGCCTTTGAACCACTCCACGATGGCATTTTCGCCTCCGGACAGAGGGTGATAGTACGTAGTCCGCCATACATCCACCTTGGCACAACTCGGGCGCAGCAATTTGTAGTACCAATCAGCCCCTTCAATGACTGCGCGCGCGTCGGCTGCGGCCGCAAGCTTGCGGCTCCACGGCCCGTCGGCGGCGATCTCGCGCATCAGACGCTGCGCCGGCTCAGCGAGATTATCCGGCATTTGCACGGCCAGGCCGCCGCCGGATCCAAGTTTGGCCACCAGCGCCGGAAATAACTCGGCATGACCGGGAATCCAGTGCAGAACCGCATTGGCCAATATGACATCAAACGGCACGGCCACTCGGCCCGCATCAGTGCTTACCCATGACTCGATGTCGACCAACTCGAACCGCACGGCCGGCAGCCGCTTGCGAGCCGCGACAATCATATCCGCGGAATTGTCGAGCCCGCTCACCGTCGCGTTAGGAAAGCGCGCGGCGAGAAGTTCCGTGGAATTGCCCGGCCCGCAGCCGATGTCGACTGCGGCCCGCGCGTCGATGGCAGGCAGCGCTGCCAGCAAATCTCGCACCGGCCGCGTGCGCTCGTCCTCGAATGCCAGGTATTGCTTGGCTGACCAGGTCAAGGCGGACGGCCCGCTGCCAGCGAGCGTTCAAACGTACCGTCTTGCGCCAGCGCATAGGTGCGTTCTTGCGCCGCACTCATCGGAACACCGCGTCGTTCCGGGCCCAATGCCACCAACAATGTAATCACCACCGCCACGGTTCCGACCACGACCGCCATCGCCATCCCGTAGTTATCACCGTGCGACTCGGCAATCGCCACCTGCAGATTCAGATTAACCGCCGCCAAGAGATTGCCAAGTTGGTAGACAAAACCCGGAAACGTCGCACGAATCTCCGGCGGCGACAGCTCGTTCAGATGCGCGGGAATCACGCCCCACGCGCCTTGCACCGAGATCTGCATCAGAAACGCCGCCGCGCCCAGAATCAAAGGAGTCGAGCCGAACGCCCAGAATGGCAACACCGGAAGCGCGATGAGCGCGGCAATGATGATGGCCCGGCGACGCCCGATCTTCTCGGACAAGGACCCGAAGAATAGGCCTCCGCAGATGGCTCCGATATTCGCAACAATTACAATGAGCGACGTCAGCCGCGTATCGAAGTGATGCTCCCCCTTCAGAAACAGATTCGGGTACGCGTCCTGAGATCCGTGGCTGAAGAAATTAAAAGCAGTCATGAGGATGATGGCATACACAGCCAGTTTCCAATCACGTCGGAGGACTTCGAGTACACCCGGGCCGCGGGCGATTCGCCGCTCCTTCCATGCGGGCGATTCGTCGATTCCGCGCCTGATAAAGAAAACGAGAACGGCGGGAATCACGCCAAGCACGAACATGTATCGCCAGCCGAGGCGATCGTAAAACAGGCCATAAGTGACGGATGCGAGTAGAAAGCCGGACGGATAGCCGACTTGCAGCAAGCCCGACACGGCACCGCGGGCCGATGCGGGAATCGATTCCATCGTGATGGCCGAGCCGATGCCCCACTCCCCGCCCATGGCGATACCGAATAGCGCCCGGACGATGAGTAGAGTCGTCATGCTCGGAGCAAATCCCGAGGCCATCTCCAAAAGCGAATAGGCCAGAATATTCCACATGAGCGCGGGCTTGCGGCCGAATCGATCCGCCAATCGGCCAAAAAGGAATGCGCCGACCGGCCGCATCGCCAAAGTCAGGAGGACCGCCGTCGAAACCACCTGCATGCTCGAGTGCAGTTCCGCGGAGATATCCTTGAACATGAATACCATGAGAAAGAAATCGAACGCATCCAACGTCCAGCCGAGATACGCGGCGATGACTACGTTGCGCTGGCTTTTGGTCCACGCCATGGCACCCCCCCTCAATCAACACATTGTTCTTAAGTCGTATACTTTGGCACGAACCGTCGGGTGAGGCAGCAATAGAATGCGGGCACTGCTCAACGCGCCGGGTTTGACGCTTTGGGGATTGATCGCGATCACCCTGGCAGTAGCGCTTGCGACCTTCGGTTACCGTGCATCGTTAAGCTATAGAGAATCGCGCGGGACAGGAATTCTCTCATCGCCGACCACTGCCGCTGCAACTGCCCCAAACGCCGTGGGCGCTCCCGCCGTGGGCTCTCTCGGCGCAACCGCGGCCGCCACCATCAGACCATCTACGCAGAAAAGCTCGCGGCAAGAGATCAGCCGAGTGATCGGCAAGGAAATGACGGGGTTTGACAAAAAGACGATCCACAGCTTCAAAGCGTTCGTATACGTCAAATTGAATAATCTGAAAGCGGCCCTAACGGAATATGAAAGGATGCTTGCCACCCATGCGGCGACGTCTCAAGAAACCGACGGCGCCATTCGGATGCTGTTCAGCCTCAATGCTGCGACCGGTAACTTGCGTGGAACCATCGACTACGGTGAACAGATGGTCGATGCGGGCACCGCGACGCCGGACAACTTGATCGTCATGGCACAGAGCTATTACCAGCTCAAGGATTGCAAAAACACCATCATTTGGGCGGACAGGGCAATTACCGGCATGCGCGAGGCTGGCGAAGCACCGAAGGAAATTCCCCTCATCTTCAAGTTGCAGTGTGCCTCCAATGCGGCCGATATCGCAGCTATGGAAGTCGTTCTGATGGATCTCATCAAACTCAACGGCAAGCCGGCCTATTGGAACGACTTGCTGCGCATTGAGCGTGAAAACGAGCGGGACGACCACAACACATTGATGATCTATCGCATTATGTTGAGCACGAATTCCATGAACGCCGGAACAGACTATATCGAAATGGCGCAGCTCTTGAGCGATGCGGCGCTGCCGGGCGAGGGCATTGCGGTTCTGGACAGAGCCAAGAGCGCATCGGGGGAGTTCGGCGCGAAGCTCGGCGAGATCTATTATGGATTCGCAGAGGATCAAAGGGCCGTGGAGTCGATCAATCAGGCCTTGCAAAAGGGGCAGCTCAGGCACTTGGATGAAGCCTACGTTTATCTTGGGCTTGCCTGGTTGCAGCTCAAGAACCCTGCGGACGCAAAGAGGGCCTTCGCTGTACTCCGACACACTGGATATGGGCGGCTAACCACGAATCTCGATTTTCAGATGGGTTTTCGTGGGGTTCAAAGGGCCGGCAATCCCTTGTTTCTCCATAGGATTTTGCTAGAATACTGGATATAATTCCAGTCAGGAGATCCCGATGGACGGATCGACCCCAAGCTCCCCCTCCCCCCTGCCGCTCGAGGAACTGGAGGCGCAAATCACCGCCCTCGCCGGGCAGCTCAACGCCGCCCAGTACCGCTGGCTGATGCTCATCGCGGAGTTCGACCGCAGGCTCGGCTGGGGGGACGGCAGGCTCGCCTCCTGTGCGCACTGGCTGAACTTCAAGTGCGGCCTGAACTTAGGGGCCGCCCGCGAGAAGGTGCGCGTCGCGCATGCGCTCGGCGCCTTGCCGCGCATCAGCGCCTCGATGGCGCGCGGGGAGCTGAGCTACTCGAAAGCACGTGCCTTAACCCGCGTCGCCTGCGCGGCGACGGAGGAGAACCTCTTGATGATCGCGCTGCACGGCACGGCGCATCACGTCGAGTCGATCGTGCGGCTGTACCGGCGGGCCGAGCAGGCCGAGGAGCTCTCGCGCGAGGCGCGCCAGCAGGAGAACCGCAGCGTACAGTTCTGGTACGAGGAGGATGGCAGCTTGGTGCTCAAGGCGCGTCTGCCCGCCTTAGGCGGAGCGCTCCTGGTCAAGGCGCTCGAGGCGGCCTTGAAGGAGGTTCCGGCGACGGAGCTCAATGTAAAGCTCGGCGCGGAGCAGAGGCTCGGGTTCCCGGAACGGCGTGCCGAGGCGCTGGTGCACGTCGCGGAGAGCTATCTGCAGCGGCGCAGCCGCTCCTCGAGCAGTGCGGATCGCTACCAAGTGGTGCTGCACGTCGATGCGGAGGCTTTGCACGAGGAGGGCCCCGGGCGCTGCCAGATCGAGGAGGGCCCGAACCTGCCGCTCGAGACGCTACGGCGCGTGGCCTGCGAGTCGAGTGTGGTGAAGATCATCGAGAACGAGCGCGGCGAGCCGCT